>JAESFU010000111.1_pt1 | contig 131513 bp, 127 predicted proteins | sample 9269461 | NCBI WGS metagenome assembly JAESFU01 (sample SAMN14502556, study PRJNA617107) | algae metagenome | isolation source: Stenomitos rutilans HA7619-LM2 and co-occurring heterotrophs from cave walls | place: USA: Waikapalae cave, Hawaii | collected 2009-07-28
CCGTTACGCCATTCACCGGACAGGGTTGTCCCCGACAACGTTACCGTACCGAAGCCATTTGGCAGGTCATTGGCGTAAGTGCCTTCAAAACGGTCGGTCGCATTCCACGTGTATCGGCCCGCGCCTTCGCGACGACCGTTGCGGTAGGTGCCCTCAAAGCGATCGATCGGCTGGCCGTGCTCGGTCCACTGCGACACGCCCTTGCCTTCCTTCAGAGACGCGCGGCATGCCCCGCTCCACGTCGCCTTGTCCTGCTTATCGGGATGCCAGTCCCACATGCGGCACCCGATCCCCGGCTCGAGAAGCCAGCTGCCTTGCTCGCACGGCGCGTCCCAGCTGATCTGCACGGGATCGGGTTCATCGGTGGCGCAGTCGGACTTGCCGGGAGCCAGTGCAATCTGCTGCGCCAGAACGGGAAGCACGGTCAGCATCAGGGCCGACGAAACAAGCACGGGAAGAATTCTCACGGGACCCCCTTCGACACGCTCTCGGACGTGCCAGTAGAACGCATAGGGATCGGAGACGGTTGCCCTCCAGGATGGCTGAAAGATGGTGCGCTCAAGGTGAATTGAGACCGAACGGCGTCCAAACCGGCCGACATCCGGGTTCTTCGCTCCCGTCATGCAACGTCGTAACCCGGTCGGCATTAAGCCCGGACATCTCAACGAGGAGTGTTCCGATGAAGCCCGTCTTGCCGCTTGCCGCCGTCCTCATCGCCATCGGATCCATCGCGACCGCCCAGATGCCGCCCACGACCGGAACCTCCACCACGCCTGCCGTCCCTCCCGCGGGCATGCCCGGCACGGCCCAGACGGCCACCTCGGCCCGCACGCAGATCGAAGCGAGCGGCTACACCAACATCAAGGAACTCAAGCGCCGCGACGACGGGTCGTGGCATGCCCTCGCCACCAAGAACGACGTCGAGGTCGCGGTGTCGGTCGATACCACCGGCAGCGTCACCCAGATTTCGAGGTAGCGAAAAGAAATCGCACAAAGAACGCAATAATAGACGTGATATATTGCGTTCATGCTGCTTCTGCTTCTTGGACTAGTGCTCTTCCTCGGCGTTCATTTCTTCACGACCTTCCGGCAAGCGCGGGCGACGGTGATCGGCCGGTGGGGCGAAGGCACCTACAAGGGGCTCTATTCGCTGGTTTCCGCTGCTGGCCTGGTCCTGATCTTCATCGGCTTCGGCAGCTATCGGAGCGCCGGATACATCCAGATTTGGAGCCCGCCCCGCGCACTCCTCCATCCGATCGCGCTGGCCTTGCTGTGGTTCGCCTTCGTGGCTCTCACCTCGACGTATTCGCCCGCCAGCCGCATCAAATCCATCCTGCGCCATCCCATGCTCGTGGCCGTCAAGGCCTGGGCGCTCTCCCACCTGCTGGTGAACGGCGACCTCGGGTCGATGCTGCTGTTCGGCAGCCTGCTCGGCTGGGCGGTCTACGATCGTATCTCCGTGAAGCGCCGAGGCGATCCCGGCGCCGCACAGGTTGCATGGTCGCTGAATGACGTCCTGGTCGTGGGAATCGGGACCATCGCCTATCTTGGAATGTTTTGGTTACATGACAGCGTGATCGGCGTAACCGCTGCCTAGGTTCGCTAGCCCATTTGCATCGGCCATGATAGGTTGCACTGCAAATTTCCGCCCTCAAAAGCTGCTGAATTCCATTGATCGTAGAAGCACTGTTCCCGACCTATCGCTTTGACAGGGCCGACTCCGACGACTTCATGGTCATCGACGAGTGGTCGTATGCCCTTGCGGCCTTCACTGGCCCCCTCTTCGTGCTCTCGAAGCGGCTTTACCTTCTGGCCTTCATCGACCTTCTGGTCATGATGCTCCTGGCCGGCGGCGTGATCTTCGGCCTCACGATCATCGTCTACCTGTTCAGCGCCTCTCTCGAGGGAATGCTCCTCATGCTCATCACGGTCGTCGGCGGCGTTGCGCTGAACGGCATCGTGGCCGTGCGCCTGGTTCGCCACGGCTACCTGCGGAGGGGCTGGCGCCTGGGATACTAGTGGCTGTGCGGATGATACCCGTGATGGTGTCCGCCGCCGAACCGGTCGATGTGTAGCGGCTGCTTGGCGAGGCCCGGGCAGAACGTGTTCACCACCTTCTCGACCTTGTCGTAGAGCGACTTGGCGGGCTTGCGGCCCTTGTCCAGCCGCTCCCGCGCCTTCTCGGCCAGGCGAGCAAGCTGCGCCATGTCGACGTTCAGCAGCTTGCGGTCCTCGAGGATCATGCGGCCGGCGACCATGACCGAATGGACAGCCGATCCGTCCTCCGTATGCACGATCTGGTTCGTCGGATCGTTGAACGGGATCCAGTTGATGTGCCCGAGGTCGAGGAACACGATGTCGGCCTTGTAGCCGGCCTCCAGCTTGCCGATCTTGTCGCCGAGGCCCAGCGCCCGGGCGCTGCCGGCCGTCGCCGCGTGCAGCACCTCCTCGGTCTTGATCCATTTACGATTGTCCGGCCCCTGGACCTTGGAGACCATCGAAGCCAGTCGCATGTTTTCGTACATGTTCTGGTTGTCGGAACAGCTCGCGCCGTCGGTGCCGATGCCCACATTGACCTTGGCGTCGAGCATGCCGCGCATGTCGGCGATGCCGTTGCCCAGCACCATGTTGGAGCCCGGATTGTGCGAGACCGAGGCGCCCTTGTCGCCCAGCAGCTTCATGTCGTCGCCGTCGAGCCAGACGCCGTGCGCCACGGTGAACTTCGGTCCGACGAGCCCCAGCGAATCCATGTAGGCGGTGAGCGACGTGCCGTAAAGCTGGTAGCCGGCGACGACCTGGACCTTCGATTCCGAAACGTGGGTGTGCAGGCCGGTATCGTAGTCCTTGGCGAGCTTCAGGCAGGCCAGCAGGAATTCCTTGCTGCAGTGATGCGGAATGGTCGGCGCGACCGCCAGATGCACACCCTGCCGGTCGAGCTTCCAGCCGTGCAGCGCCTTCTTCATCTGCTTCACGCTCGCTTTGTAGGGCGAGAATTGATAGGCCTCGACCTCCTTCTGCAGCGACGGCGGCAGCTGGTCCATGAGCCCGGGAATCGCCTGGAAGAAGCTGGTGTCGGCCACCATCGGCGCCAGCATCGCCCGCATGCCGACATCGGCATAAGCCTGCCCGATCGCCGCCAGTCCCTCCGCCGTCGGCATCGGGAACTCGGCCGCCAGGTCGTAGGCCGCGGTGCAGCCCTTCATCACCATCTCGCAGGCGCCGATCAGGCTCGACAGATACTTGTCCTCGAGGGTGCGAGCGCCGCTCATGTAGGGGCCGGCAGTCAGCAGCAATTCAAGGGTCACCCCGTCGACCATGCCCTTGGCGAGATTGCCGTGGCTGTGCGTGTGGCCGTTGATCAGGCCGGGATGCAGCAGCTTGCCCCTGGCATCGATGACCGTGGCCGATTCCGGCGCCGAGACCTTTGTCCCGATCTCCATGATTGTGTCGCCGTTCACCAGGATATCGGCCTTGGGCGCGGTATGCCCCTTGATGTCGACCACGCGCCCGCCACGGATGACGGTCATCGACGCTTTCGGCGCTTTCGCCATGTCTCACTCTCCCTTTGCGCGGCCGGTCAGGCACCCGGCGTCGTATTGCTGCTCGACCACGGGAAGAAGACCCGCTCGGCGACGACAACGATCTGGAACAGCACGACGCCCATCACCGACAGGATGATAAGCGCCCCGAAAGCCACAGGCACCTTGAAGAAGGCCGTCGAGGTCTGGATCAGGAAGCCCAACCCGGCATCGGCATTGACGAATTCGGCGACGACCGCACCCACGACAGCGAGCGAGATCGCGACCTTGAGGCCCGCGAAGATGAAGGGGATCGCATAGGGTAGCCTGATCCGCAGCAATTCGCTGAGCTTCGAGGCGCGGCAGGCACGGCTCAGCTCGATCAGCTCCGGCGGCACCGAGAGCAGCCCGGTCGCGATCGAGATGACCAGCGGAAAGAATGCCACCAGCACGGTGATGACGATGCGCGGCAATTCGTTCGTCCCGAGCAGCACCACGAGGATCGGCGCCAGCGCCACCTTGGGGATCGACTGCGTCCAGACGAGGAACGGATAGACGGCCGCCGCGATGGCGGGCGACGCCGTCAGGATCACCGCCAGCGGCAGGCTGATCAGGATCGAGACCACGAAGCCCAGCATCACGGTCTTGAAGGTCGCCAGCGTATGGCCGGCCACGGTGGGGCCGATGGCCATCGTTTCCTTCCAGATATCGACCGGCGACGGCACGAGATAGCCCGGGATCTTGAAGATACGGCAGGCGCCTTCCCACACCACGAACAAGCCGATCGTGGCGAGCAATGGCACCACCACCTCGTAGAGGGCGGCGCTCTTCTTCTTGCGACGAGGCGGCTTCTGCCGCTCTTCAAGCGGCGGCGCGGCCTGGACCGACATGGCGTGTTCCGAAGATGAGTTGGCGGATACGCTGGCTGGCCTCGTGGAATTCCGGCGTGGCTTCGGTCTCGAAGCTGCGCGGGCGTGGCAGGCCGATATCGATGATCTCCTGGATGCGGCCGGGCCGCGGCGACATGACGACCACGCGGTCGGCCAGCACCACCGCCTCGGTGATCGAATGGGTCACGAACAGCACCGTCTTGGGCCGCTCGCTCCAGATTCGCAGCAGCTCCATGGTCATTTCCTCGCGCGTCAGCGCGTCGAGCGCGCCGAACGGCTCGTCCATCAGCAGGATGTCGGGATCGTGCACCAGCGCACGGCAGATCGCGACCCTCTGCTGCATGCCGCCCGAAAGTTCGCGCGGCGACTTGCTCTCGAAGCCCGCCAGACCAACCAGATTGAGCAGCGCCATCGCCTTGTCGGTGCTGGTCGAATCGATGCGATGCATCATGCGCAGCGGGAACAGGACGTTGTCGAGAACGCTGGCCCACGGCAGCAAGGTCGGCGCCTGGAAGACGATGCCGGTTTCCGCCCGCGGCTCGGTGATCGCCTCCCCGCCGATCGAGGCCCGCCCCGCCGTCGGCAGGATCAGGCCCGCCACGATGCGCAGCAGGGTGGACTTGCCGCAACCCGAGGGGCCGACGAGCGTGATGAACTCGTTGCGGCCGATTTCGAGCGACACGTCCTGCAGCGCCGTGACCTGGTCGCCGTCACGGCTGTTGAAGATGCGTGTGACCCGGTTGAGCGAGATCACGGCGGCCTCTTACTTGGCGACCTTGCTCGTATCGATCGCCGTCTTGTAGTCGAACTCGGGCTTCAGCTCGTTGGCCGTGGCGATGGTCTCCCACGAGAACTTGAGCCGCTCCGGGCTTTCCTTGCCCCAGCCGAACTCCTTGCTGTGGTCGTTGAAGACGAACTTCATCACCGCCTTCACGCTCCCCATGCAGTCGTCGAGCTCGACCTCGGGGAAGCGCGCGACGTGGAGCTTGCAGGCTTCCTCGGGATTGGCTGCGGCCCACTCGAAGGCTTCCTTGGTGGCGGCCAGGAAGCGCGTCACCAGATCAGGCTTGTCCTGGATCATCTTGTCGGTGGTGATGAGCGAGGCGGCGTAGATCTTGAAGCCGACCTCGACAAAGGGCAGCGGCAGGATCTCCTGCCCCGCCTTCACCGCCGCCTTGTTGATGTAATAATAATGGATCGAATAGAACGGCGCCGCGTCGATGTTCTTGGCGATGAGCTGGGCGGCCATCGCGGCCCCGTCCATGTTCGTCCAGATCAGCTTGTTGGGATCCGTCCCCGCCTTCTTGGCGACCTCGGGGAAGTAGAAGCGATGGCTGTTGCCCGGCGTGATGCCGATCTTCTTGCCTTCCAGCCCCTTGAAGTTGGTGATGCCCGAGCTCTTCAGCACGAACAGCGAGTGTGGCGATTCGTTGTAGAGCACGGCGATGGTCTTGACCGGCACGTTGGTCCGCGCCCGCGCCGTCATGACCGCGGCAATGTCGGCGACGCCGAAGTCGGCTGCACCCGAGGCCACCTTGGTGACGGTGTCGCCCGAGCCGTAGCCGCGGGTGATGGTGATGTCGATGCCGTGCTTGGCATAGATGCCCTTGCTCCAGGCGCCGTAGTACATCGCGTGCTCGCCCGACGGGATCCAGTCGGTCTGGAAACGGACCTTGTCCTGCGCCATCGCCGGCAAGGCCGAGAGCAGCGTCAGCGCAAGGGCCGCCAGGCCGGTACGTCGGCGCAACGATGATGACTGCATGTATGCCTCCCTGTCCGTGTCGAGCACCGTTACGGAAGCAATTACGGTGCCACGCACCTGTCGCTAGGCGAGCCAACCCAGGGTCGCCGCGACCAGGACAGCATAGCGCGCCGTCTTGCCGATCGCGACCAGCACGATGAACGGCAACACGGGTGCACGCAGTGCACCGGCCACCACGGTGAGGGCGTCGCCGCCGAACGGCAGCCAGGCGAACAGCAGGGACCAGATGCCCCAGCGGGCATACCAGCGCTCGACCCGCTCATAGTCGCGCGGCTTCACCGGAAACCACGGCCGGTCGCGGTAGCGTTCGATCCAGCGGCCCAGGACCCAATTGACCACCGAGCCCAGCGTGTTGCCGACGCTGGCCGCCACGAGCAGCGTCGGCCAGTGACCCGGCTCGGCGACCAGCAGGCCGACCAACACCAGCTCGGACTGGAAGGGAAAGACCGTCGCGGCGAGGAAGGCCGCCGCGAACAGGCCGGCATGGCTCACGAAGAAAGGGCTGAAGAGGAAATCCATTGAGCCTTTAGCGCGTTGAAATCAGGGCCATTTCCTGAAGACCGCTTTCTGCGATTCGATGCAACACCTTCCGTAGAGGTGGCGTTGATCCGGCACAGCCCACGCCATTCAACCCCTCAATGGAGAAACACCATGAAGAAGACCCTCGTTACCCTCGCCGCGATTGCCGTGACCACCATCGGCGGTGCTGCCTTCGCGCAGACGATGCAGCCGAGTACGCCGGCCGGCCGCGACATGAATTCCATGCCGGGGCAGACCAGCAACCCGAACACCAACCTTCCGGCGACCTCTCCGAATGCGACGGCGGCCGAAGCCGCGGCCAAGTCCAAGCTCGAAGCGAAGGGCTACAACGGCGTGAAGTCTTTGACGCGTGACACCGCTGGCAACTGGACCGGCAAGGCGATGCGCAACAACGTCGAGGTCGCGGTGACCCTCGATACGGCGGGCAACATCCGCGAGCAGTAGGAGCCACACCCTACTCTGCATGCGGAAAGGCGGAGCGCCCTACCCCTCGTGGGGCGCTCCGTTCGCATGCGCGCGAAACGCGCCAAATTGCGACGTGGCATGGTCATACCCAGCCATTAGGATGCGGGTCCGACTTAATCCAACGAGGAAATCACCTGCATGCGCACCGTCAAGGACGTTACCTTCGACCTGCTCCGCAAGCTCGACGTCACGACGGTCGTCGGCAATCCCGGCTCGACGGAAGAGACTTTCCTCAAGAACTTTCCCAAGGATTTCAACTACGTGATGGCCCTTCAGGAGGCCAGCGTCGTCGGGATCGCCGATGGCATTGCGCAGGGCCTCCGCAAGCCCGTCATCGTGAACGTTCATACCGGCGCCGGTATGGGCAACGCGATGGGCTGCATCCTCACGGCCTACCAGAACAAGACACCGCTGATCATCACCGCCGGCCAGCAGACCCGCGAAATGCTGCTGCTGGAGCCTCTCCTCACCAACATCGAGGCCGCGAACCTGCCCCGCCCCTGGGTGAAGTGGGCGTACGAACCGGCGCGCGCCGAGGACATTCCCGCCGCCTTCATGCGGGCCTATGCGACGGCGATGCAGCAACCGGCCGGCCCGGTGTTCCTCTCCCTGCCGCTCGACGACTGGGACAAGCCGATGCCGGAGATCGATGCCTTCCGCACGATCGCCACGCGCGTCGGCCCCGATCCGGCGCGCGTCGCCGAGTTTGCCGAGCGCATCAATGCCGCGAAGTCGCCCATCATCGTCTACGGCTCCGACCTGGCCCGCAGCCAGGCCTGGAACGAGGGGATCCGCTTCGCCGAGACGCTCGGCGTCCCGGTCTGGACGGCGCCCTTTGCCGAGCGCACGCCCTTCCCGGAAAGCCACCCCCAACATGCCGGCGCGTTGCCGGCCGCGATCGGCCCGCTGGGCAAAAAGTTCGAAGGCCATGACCTGGTGATCGTCATCGGCGCGCCGGTCTTCCGTTATTACCCCTATGTCGGCGGGGACTATGTGCCCAAGGGCACGCACCTGCTCCAGGTGACGGACGATCCGAACATGTCGTCCAAGGCCCCGATCGGCGACAGCCTGGTGTCCGATGCCAGGCTCTTCCTGGAAGCCATCCAGCCGCTGGTGACGAAGCGGGCATCGTTCGTCTCCGCACCTTTGCGCGCCTCGCCGAAGAAACCCGACATGGACGCGCAGCCGCTGGCGGCCGACGCGATCATGGCCGCCGTGCGCGATGCCTGCCCGGCCGACTATGTGCTCGTCGAGGAAGCGCCCTCGGTCGTGGCCGAGATGCAGGACCAGTTCCGCATCGACAAGCCCGACACGTTCTACACCTTCGCCTCCGGCGGCCTGGGCTGGGATATGCCGGCCGCGGTCGGTCTGGCGCTGGCGGAGCGCAGCAGCGGCCGCAATCGCCCCGTCATCGCCCTGATGGGCGACGGTTCATTCCAGTATTCGGTCCAGGCGCTCTACACCGCGGTACAGGAGAAGGCGCACGTCGTGTTCGTCGTGCTGCAGAACCACGAATACGCCATCCTGAAATCCTTCGCCGAGCTCGAGCAGACGCCGAACGTACCGGGTCTCGACCTGCCGGGCATCGATCTCGAGGCCCTGTCGAAGGGCTATGGCGCGCCGGTGAAAATGGCGAAGACCGGCGCGGAAGTTACGGCCGCCGTGGCCGAGGCCCTTGCCCGCCCCGGCGCCAGCGTCGTGGTGGTTCCGCTCACGCGAAAGCGTCACTCCCTACTGTGAAGCGGGGGCGCCAGCGGGTTGGCTAAACGGTGAACCGCGCGCGATCGGCCATAGGCGAAGTAGATCGCCAGGCCGATCGCGATCCAGACGATCAGCCGCGCCCAGGTCAGCGGCGAGAGGCCGACCATCAGGCCGAGGCATGACAGGATGCCGAGCATCGGCACCCATGGCATGGCCGGCACCCGGAACGGCCGGTGCGCGTGCGGCTCCAGACGGCGCAGCCGCAGGACCGACGCGCAGACCATCAGGAACGAGAAGAGCGTTCCCACGCCCACCAGCTCGCTCAGCGTCTCGATCGGCGCGACGGCAGCCACTGCGGCGACCACCACGCCGATCAGGATCTGGCTCATCCACGGCGTGCGCAGACGCGGATGGATGTGGCTGAAGACAGGTGGCATCAGCCCGTCATGCGCCATGATCGCGAAGATGCGCCCCTGCCCGTAGAGCAGCACGAGGATCGCCGTCGTGATGCCGATCAGCGCGCCGAGCTGGATGACCGTGGAGAGCCAGCCGATGCCCATGCGATCGGCTGCGAGCCCGACCGGGGCCGCCACGTTCAGTTCCGGATAAGGCACGATGCCGACCAGCACGGCCGCCACCAGGATGTAGAGGATCGTCGACAGGATGAGCGCGCCCAGGATACCGATCGGCATGTCGCGCTGCGGCCGCTTGGCTTCCTGCGCGCAGTTCGAGACCGCGTCGAAGCCGATATAGGTAAAGAACACGACCGAGGCGCCGTGCAGCACGCCGCTCCAGCCGAAGGTCCCGAAGGTGCCGGTGTTCGGCGGCACGAAGGGCTGCCAGTTGGCGGTCGAGACGTGGCTGATGCCGAAGCCGATGAACGCCAGGATCACCAGCAGCTTCAGCCCCACCATGAGATTGTTGATCAGCACCGATTCCCGCGTACCCCGGACCAGCAGAATGGTCAGCATCGCCACGATGGCCACGGCCGGCAGGTTGGCGATGGCGGTCGTGGTCGTGCCGTCGGCGAGCCGGACGATCTCGCCCGTCGAGGCCGACAGGCGCGGCGGGATGGCGAGGCCGATCGACGCCAGGGTACCGCTGAAATAGCCCGACCAGCCGACGGCAACTGCGGCCGCGCCGATCGAGTATTCCAGGATCAGGTTCCAGCCGACCAGCCAGGCCACCAGCTGGCCCAGGCTGGCATAGGTGTAGGTATAGGTGCTGCCGGAAACCGGCATCAATGCCGCCAGTTCGGCATAACAGAGGCCAACGAAGGCGCAGGCGATGCCGGCCAGCACGAAGGACAGGATCACAGCCGGCCCGGCATAGAGCGCGGCCGCCGTCCCGGTCAGGACGAAGATGCCGGCGCCGATGATGGCGCCCACGCCCATGAAAACGATGCTGATCGGGCCCAGGACCTTGGGCAGCGGCACGCCATGGGCGGCCTGCGCCAGGATGTCGGACAGAAGCTTGCGCGACCCCGCGCCCTTCACATTCATGTGGTTCCTCCCGCTCCCTCTTAGCAAGATCGCGGCGGGGTCCCTATATGAACGACATGCGCAGAGCCCTGATCGCCCTCGCTTGCGGAATTTCCCTGGTCGCTGCGGCTGGCACGGCCTCCGGGCAGCTCGTGCCCGGCTCGATCGGCAATGGCGGCCGTATGCCCGACACGATGTCGCCCGGTGCCTTGCCGCCGCCGCCCGTGGCGCCGCCCGCACCGGTCATGGCACCGCCCGCGCCGCAGCCCAACACCTATTCGCTGCAGCGCGACCGGCTCGAGAACCAGGGCTACAGGGTGCAGCGACTGGAGGAGAAGAATGACGGTTCGTGGCGCGCCAGGGTCACCCGCGACCCCGTGCCGACCCGACCGCAGGGCGTGCCGAAGCGGGTCACGATCCATCCCAACGGACAGGTGATCGAGGAGTATTGAGCCTGTCGGCTACTGCCCGGTCTTGATGTTCGCGTCCTTGATGACTTTCGCCCACTTGGGGATGTCGGCGGCGATCGCGGCCCGGGTCTCTTCCGGCGTGTTGCCCACCAGGTCGAGGCCCATGGCCATGAACTTCTTCTCCATCTCGCGATCGGCGAGCACCTTCAGCGACTCGGCCCGCACCTTGTCCACGATCGGCTGCGGCAGGCCGGCGGGCCCGAGCAATGCGAACCACGAAGTCGCTTCGAAGCCCGGGAAGCCCTGTTCCGCGAGCGTGGGCAGGTCCGGGGCGCTCTGGGTGCGCTTCAGCGAGGTGACTGCGATGCCACGCACGCGACCGTCGCGCACCAGCGGCATCGCCGCGCCGGCATTCTGAATGCCGACCTGGACCACGCCGCTCATGAGATCCGCCATGTTCGCGCCGCGGTAGGGAATGTGTTCCATCTTGATGCCCGCCAGGAAGCAGAACAGCTCACCCGCGATATGCTGCGGCGTGCCGACGCCCGGCGTGCCGTAGGACAGCTTTCCCGGATTGGCCTTCGCGTAGGCGATCAGCTCGGGGATCGTTTTCACGGGTAGATCGTTGTTCACCATGAACAGCGACGGCATGACCAGAGAGGTCGAGATCGGGGTGAGATCCTTCAGCGGATCGAACGGCAGGGCCTGCATCGACGGCAGGATGGTGATGGCCGCGTTACCCGACCACATCAGCGTGTATCCGTCGGGCGCCGCCTTGGCGACACGGTCGACACCGATCGCGCCCGAATTGCCGGCGACGTTCTCCACGATCACCGGCTGGCCCCAGGCCTCGGAGAATTTCTGTGCGAACATGCGCGCCGTGACATCCGTCGAACTGCCGGCCGTGAAGCCGACGACGATCTTCACCGGCTTGTCCGGCCAGTTGGTCTGCGCGATGGCCGGGTGCGCAAAAGCCAGCGCAAGCAAGCATGCGAGGGCGGTTCGAATACTGGAAATCATTGTGAAGTCCTCCGGGAATGCAGTCTATGCCGCTTGATCCGGAGGTTATGGAGCTTGCCCCCCATGGGCAACTGTCTCGGGCTCGCAAGGTCCGTGCTGCGAAGTTTCGCGCATGGCGCGTCGCTTCGCGGCGGTGCAGTACCTTAAGGGTCGAAAGGTGGCTGTAAGCCCCGCATGCGATAGACGTAGTTAGTATCGGAGGATCATTTGGCGCTTTCCCACCCCGTAGACACTCACGTCGGAAACCGGCTGCGGCAGCGGCGCGCACTCCTCGGCATGAGCCAGACGGATCTCGGCAAGGCCGTGGGCCTCACCTTCCAGCAGGTCCAGAAGTACGAGCGCGGCTTCAACCGCGTCAGCTCGAGCCGCCTGTTCGAGTTCGCCAAGGTCCTCGACGTTCCCGTGGCCCACTTCTTCGAAGGCATGGACCCTGCGGCCGCAGGCACCAAGCGCAAACCCGGCCGCCCCAAAGCCGCCGACAAGTCGGGCGATGGCGATCTCAACACCAAGCGCGAAACCCTCGAACTGGTCCGGGCCTACTACAAGATCCGGAGCAAGAGCCTGCGGACGAAGACGCTCGACCTGATCGAGGCCCTCGCCCGGGATTGACAGCATCGCGAAACATTTGGCTTTTGGCAGCGTTGAGGAATCTTCGCTCCCACTTTCGGTCCGGTGTTTCGATCATGCCTCGTCCCCTGGCTTTGGCCACCGCCCTGCTCCTCGCGCCGGCGATTGCCGCGTGCAATGACGGCCCGCCCCTGAAAGCGCCGCCTCCCGACGCCCCCATGTCGACGGTCCGCTACCAGTGTCAGCAGAACAAGACGATCGTGGCCGACTTCTACGACGGGAAGTCGAGCGTGGGACCGGACGGGCGGCCCATTCCCGGTGGCCGGGCGATGGTGCAACTGAGCGACGGGCGCAAGTTCAGCCTGCCGCAGACGGTTTCCGGCTCAGGAATCCGCTACGCCGATTCGAGCGGTACGTTCGTCTTCTGGAGCAAGGGCGACACCGCCTTCGTCGAGGAAGGCGCCAACCAGACCGTGACTTACCGCGACTGCGTGCAGAAGCGTTGAGGCCGCGCCCTCAGCGGCGGCCGGCCAGCGCGCGGTTCTCCAGGCGGCTGAGCAGGCGCACGACCGGCCAGAGCAGCAGGAAGTAGATCACCGCGGCCATCACGATCGGCGTCGGATTGTAGGTGATGCTCTGCGCCTGTCGCGCCTCGTAGAGCAGTTCCGGCACAGCGACGACCGAACCCAGCGACGTGAGCTTGACCACTTCCAGCGTGTTGGAGAGCAGGTCCGGCATCACGTTGCGCACCGCCTGGGGCAGCACGACGTATCGCATCGCCTGCATCCGGCTGAGCCCCGTGGAGCGCGCCGCCTCGACCTGCCCCGCCGGGACGGAGTCGATGCCGGCGCGAAAAATCTCGCCGTAATAGGAGCCGGTGTTGAGGAAGAAAGCGATGGCCACGCAGGCGAAGCCGCCCAGCTCCAGGCCTGCGAACGGCAGCCCGGCGAACAACAGGACCAGCAGCACCAGCGGCGGGAAAGCGCGGAAGAAGTCGACCCACGCCATCAGCGGCCAGCGCACCAGCGGACTCTTGACCGATGCCAATAGTGCCAGGATCAGGCCGCCCAGCAGGCCGAGCGGCACCACGATCAGCGACAGCAGGATCGTGTTCCAGAGGCCGGTCAGCACGATCGGCCAGGCCGCCTTCATGATCTCGATGTTGAAGAAGGCCTCGATCATCGCTTCCACGCGAACTTGGTCTCGATCCAGCGCGCCGCGACGACCACGGGGAGGAAAAGGACGACATAGGCCGCCGCGCCCATCATCAGCGGCGAGGGATTGTAGGAATTGGACATGGCCGAGCTCGCCTGCCCCAGGATTTCCGTAACGGCCACCACGGTGCCGAGCGCGGTGCCCTTGGTGATCGCGATGGTGCGGTTGGTCAGCGGCGGGATTGTGAGACGAAAGGCCTGCGGCAGCACGACGTTGAACAGCGTCTGGCCGAACGACAGGCCGGTCGACCGCGACGCTTCCCACTGGCCCTTGGGGATCGAGGTGATGCCGGCCCAGAAGATCTCCTCGGAGAAGGCCATCAGCACGAAGGCGAGCGACAGCCAGGTCGAGACGAAGCCGGACGGCGCCGGGCCCGCATAAGGCAGGCCGAAATACATCAGGACGATGATGACCAGCGGCGGCAGCGAGCGGAACAGGTCGACGACGAAGATGATCAGCCAGTTCAGAGGCCGGATGGCGAGGCTGCGCAACAGGGCTAGCGCGAGTCCCGCCCCGAGGCCCGTGACGACGATCAGCAGTGCGAGCTCGATGGTGACCACCACGCCGGACAGGATGTCCGGCAGGTACTTCCACATGACCTTCGCGTTGAAGAAGGTCTCGACGAACTTATCCCAGTTACTCATGCCACGCGGCTCTCAGTGCCGCTGGATCTGGCCGATGAAGGCACGCGTGCGTTCGTGGGTCGGGTTCTCGAAGATTGCCGCCGGCGGCCCCTGCTCCACGATCAGCCCGTGGTCCATGAACACGACCCGGTCGGCCGCGTTACGCGCAAAACTCATCTCGTGGCTGACCACGATCATGGTCATGCCGCTCTCGCGCAGGCCGCGCATCACCTCGAGCACCGAGCCCACCAGTTCGGGGTCAAGCGCGCTCGTCGGCTCGTCGAACAGCATCACGCGTGGCTCCAGCGCGATCGAGCGCGCGATGGCGACCCTCTGCTGCTGGCCTCCCGAAAGCTGGCCGGGCGTGTGGTCGGCGCGGTCGGCCAGGCCGACACGCTCCAGGGCGGCGCGTGCCAACGTATCGGCTTCTGCGCGGCTCTTGCCCGCCACTTTGCGCAGCGCCAGCGTGACGTTCCCCAGCGCCGTCATGTGCGGATAGAGATTGAAGGACTGGAAGACCATGCCGATGCGGCGGCGGGCATGGTTGATGTCGGTCTTGGGGTCGAGCATGTCGATGCCGTCGACCACGATCGAGCCGGAGGATGGCTCCTCCAGCCGGTTGAGGCAGCGCAGCAAGGTCGACTTGCCGGAGCCGGATGGCCCGATCACGAACACCAGTTCGCGCTCGTCCACTTTCAGATCGACGCCCTTCAGGACGTGAAGGGTACCGAAATGCTTATGGATGGCGCGCGCATCGACGATGTGGCTGGTCACGGGACTCATGTCATTTCAAGCCGAGTAAAAAGCAATCGAGGGGCCCTGCCGACACCGGAAAGGCCCCTCGGTCTGCAGTTTCAGGAAAACGGACTCAGCCGCCGCACTTCAGCTCATGCGGCGTCGGATCGTAGCCCGGCATGCCCGGGACGCCGTAACCCGGCGTCACGACCACGGCGAGATCGTCCGGACCCGGCTTCTTGCCGAACCACTTCTCGTAGAACTTCGCCATCGTGCCGTCCTTCTTCATGCAGTCGAGCGCATCCTGCAGCTCGGCACGAAGCTCGGGCTTGTCCTTCGGCACAGGCGCCGCCCAGTGGGCGCGCGTCTCCGCGAGTTCGAGGTCGGCGATGAACTGCGGGTTCTTGGACGCCGCATAGACGATGGTCGTGTTGCCGCCGAGCGTGGCGTAGGCACGGCCGGAGAGCACGGCCTGCGTGGCGTCGGGCTGCGTATCATACACCTGCACGGTGAAGCCGTGCTCCTCGCCCATCTTCTTGGCGAGCGTCTCGTAGGGCGTGCCCTTGTTCACGGCCACGGCCTTGCCCTTGAGATCGGCCCAGCTCTTGATCGGGGCGCTGCCCTTCTTGATGCCGAACTGGAAAGCGGTCCACAGGTAGCCCGCCGTGAACAGCATGTTCTCGGCCCGCTCCTTGGTCACCGTCGTCGGCGCGGCGATGAAGTCGTAACGGCCGGACTGCATGCCCGGGATCAGAGTCGAGAAGCTCACGGCATCGATCGTGATGTCGCGCTTCATGCGCTTGGCCACTTCGGTGAAGACGTCGATCTGGAAGCCTTCGACACCGCCGCCGAGCTTCGGCATAGCGTGCGGAGCGAAGGTGCCGTCGACGCCGGTGCGCAGCGGCGGCTTCTTGTCCTGGGCGAGCGCCGGGCTCGCGCACATGAGAGCAGCGATTGCGATCGCGGCTATGCGGCGTTGAATCGTCAAGATGCGTTCCTTCCCATAAAATCCCCAGGGCACGACGTTAGATCAGGCATTGTTGAATAGCAATTTACAGGCCATCTTGGGGCTATGCCCGACCGCATCCTCGTCATCAATCCCAATTCGACCGAAGCCGTCACCCGCGGCATCGACGTCGCCATGGAACCGCTGCGCATGTCAGGTGGTCCCGCCATCGAATGCGTCACGTTGACCGAGGGACCGCCCGGTATTGAGAACCAAGGCCATGTCGAACAGGTCGTCGGACCGATCGGCGCGATGGTCAAGAAGCGCGACAACGACTGCTCGGCCTTTGTCATCGCTTGCTACTCCGATCCCGGCCTGCATGCCACGCGCGAACTGACGGCTAAGCCGGTGCTCGGCATCGCCGAGTGCGGCATCTACACCGCCCTCACCCTGGGCCAGCGCTTCGGCGTCATCTCGATCCTGCGGAAGTCGATCCCGCGCCACCTGCGCTATGTCGGCCAGATGGGCCTGAACGATCGCATGGCCGGCGACCGCGCCATCGGCCTCGGCGTCGTCGAACTATCCGACGAGGCCCGGACCTTCAGCCGCATGGCCGAAGTCGCCGCAGAACTGCGCGACGAGGATGGCGCCGACGTGCTGGTCATGGGTTGCGCCGGCATGGCGCGCTACCGCGACCGCCTGCAGCGCCATGTCGGCCTGCCCGTCGTGGAGCCGAGCCAGGCCGCGGTCTCGATGGCGATCGGCCGCAGCCGGCTCAACTGGTCTTAAAACCGAGAAAGATCCCTCGCAAACGGTCGGGATGACGGGCGCGGCCCGTCACTCCGCCGCTGCGGCCTTCACGACCGGCGCCGCCGGGAAATCCATGCGGTCGTTGGTGCGGCAGTAGCGGTCGGCAAACATGCGGCCGACCGGCTGATACTTCTCCATGTAGACGCGCTTGGCCTTGTCGTCCCACAGCTCATCGCGGATGTGGAAACGCAGCCCCTCGCCGATCACGAGCTGGCGGTCGTCCTTCACGTTGATGACCTGCCAAGTCTTGCATTCCATCGACCAGGGCGCGTCGGCAAGACGCGGCGTCTTGATGTCGACCGAGGCTTCGAGCTTGAGGCCGAGATAGTCGGGCTCGCCGACGTTGGGCGGAAAGTCGCCGCTCGATTCGTGCATCTTGAGCGCCAGCGGCTCGTCCGTGAGGTTGATCACGAACTCGCCCGTGCGCTGGATGTTCGTCCAGGTGTCCTTGAGGCGTCCGTCCGGCCGCTTGTTGATCGCGAACATGCAGAGCGGCGGGTCTTCGGCGAAGACGTTGAAGAAGCTGAAGGGCGCGGCATTGACCACACCGGTCGGGCCGAGCGTCGTCACCCAGGCGATCGGGCGCGGCAGAACGAAGGCGGTCAGGACCTTGTAGCGCTCGTGCGGCGTCAGGTCGTTGGAAGCGTATTGCATCTCTCTGTTCCTCAGTTCGACGGTTCGAGCTTCACGCCGGTGCGCTCGCTGATCAGCTTGTAGTGCTCCGGCCGGCGATGCTTGGCGAAATTGAACGTGGTGTTGCGGATGTACTCGCCGAGGCCCAGGTCGCAATCGTAGGAGATGACCTCATCTTCCTCGGTCGTGCCCTTGGCGACGATCTCGCCGGTTGGCGCGACGATCACCGAGCCGCCATGCAGCCAGAACCCGTCTTCCTTGCCGGCCTTGGCGGTCGCCACGACCCAGATGCCGTTCTGATAGGCAGCTGCCTGCAGCGAGAGCATGTGATGGAACACGCGCAGGTACGGTGGCTCGTGCGGCGCATAGACATTGTCGCTCGGCGTGTTGTAGCCCAGCACCACCATCTCGGCGCCCTTCAGTGCCATGACGCGGAAGGTCTCGGGCCAGCGGCGGTCGTTGCAGATGCATTGGCCGACGATCACCTCGTCCTTGAACATCTTCCAGACGTTGAAGCCGAGATTGCCGACCTCGAAATACTTCTTCTCGAGATGCTGGTACGGCACCGTCGGGCGATGCTCGTCATGCCCCGGCAGATGGACCTTGCGGTACTTGCCGATCAGCCGCCCGTCCGGTCCGACCAGGATCGACGTGTTGAAGTGATGCGTCGATCCCTCTTCCTCGGTGCGCTCGGCATAGCCCAGGTAGAAGCCGATGCCCTTCTCGCGCGCCAGCTCGAACAGCGGCAGCGTCTCGGGGCTCGGCATCTGGCTCTCGAAGTACTTCTCGACCTCGTTGGGATCTTCCATCCAGTAGCGCGGGAAGAAGGTCGTGAGCGCCAGCTCCGGGAACACGATGAACTTGGAGCCACGGCTGTCGGCTTCCTTCAGCATCTCGATCATGCGCTTGACCACGCTCGCGCGGCTGTCGGCAAGATTGATCGGACCCAGCTGGGCGGACGAGACTTTCAAACGGCGGGACACAGTGAAACTTCCTTTCTTGTCATCCTGAGCGAAGCGAAGGATCTCACGCTTCGTACAGATTCGGTTTAACGCCTGTCAGGTCCTTCGCTGCGCTCAGGACGACAGAAAGACTAGAACAACGGCTTCAGGCCGAAGCGCGACATGGCCTGCAGTTCGGGCGCGGACTGCCCGATGGGCTTGGATGAATCGGGCGAGGCGCAGGGCAGGAACTGGCCCGAGCCGCGCTCGGCGTTGAGCTTGCCGTCCTCGACCACGACCCTGCCGCGGCTCACCACGGTGATCGGCCAGCCCTTGATCTGACGACCCTCGTACGGCGTGTAGCCGACATTGTCGTGCAGGTCCTTCCAGGTGACCGTCACGTCCTTGTCGGCATCCCAGATGGCGAAGTCGGCGTCGGAGCCGACGGCGATCGTGCCCTTGCGGGGATAGAGGCCGTAGAGCTTGGCGTGGTTGGCCGAGGTCAGCGCCACGAATTGCTGAAGCGTGATGCGGCCCTTCTGGACACCCTCGGAGAACAGCATCGGCAGCCGGATCTCGATGCCGGGCACGCCGTTGGCCATTTCCTTGAAGGTCGTCTTGTCGCCCTTGGGAATCTTGCCGCCGGCGTTGAACTGGTACGGCGCATGGTCGGACGAGAAGGTCTGGAACGTGCCGTCCTTCAGCGCGGCCCACACGGCTTCCTGCGCTGCCGAATCGCGCGGCGGCGGGCTGCAGCACCACATGGCGCCCTCGACGCCGGGCTTGTCCATGTCGTCGGCCGTCAGTGCGATGTACTGAGGGCAGGTCTCGCCGAAGATCTTCAGCCCCTTCTTCTGCGCCTGACGCAGCGTCTCGATCGCCTCGATCTCCGACATGTGAACCAGCAGCAGCGGCGCATCGACCAGCCGCGCCAGCGAGATCGCGCGGTTGGTCGCCTCGGCCTCGGCGATGCGGGCATGGGCGATGGCGTGGAATTTCGGCGCGCCATGACCCTGCTCGACCAGGTGATGCGCGAGCCACTGGATGATGTCGTGGTTCTCGGCATGCACCATGACCAGCGCGCCGTCGCGCCGCGCCACGGAGAGGATGTCGAGGATCTGGTAGTCGCTGACCTTCATCGCATCGTAGGTCATGTAGATCTTGAACGAGGTGTAGCCGTCCTTGATCAGCGCCGGCAGCTCCTGACCCAGCGCCTGCGGCGTCGGATCGGTGACGATCAGGTGGAAGGCGTAGTCGATGACGGCCTTGGGCGTCGCCGCCTCGTGATAGTCGTTCACCACCTGGCGCAGCGACATGCCGCGATGCTGGGCGGCGAAGGGAATGACGGTGGTGGTGCCGCCGAACGCGGCGGAGACGGTGCCCGTATAGAAATCGTCGGCGCACATCACGCCCATGCCCGACTTCTGTTCGATATGGCAGTGGCTGTCGACGCCGCCCGGCAGCACGAACTTGCCGCCGGCATCGATCTCGCGCGTGCCCTTCCCCTTGAGCTCAGGACCGATCTCGACGACCTGGCCATCCTTGACGGCGATGTCGCCCTCGGTCTGGCGCTCGGCCGTGACGATGCGGGCGTTGCGGACGATCAAATCATACTCAGCCATATTCCCTACTCCGCCGCCTTGGCGTGGCGGCCCGTCGCCGCCAGACGCCGCTCGAGGCGCGCAATCATTCCGTCGAGTTCACTCTTGTCCGTCGCCGTCAGCGATGAGCCCGGCGCGCGCTGCTTGGGGCTCTTGATGGCGCCGCGGCGGAACAGGACTTCCTTGCGCAGCGCGAGGCCGATCGCCGGCTGCACCTCGTGGCGCACCAGCGGCAGATAGATATCGAACAGGTCCTCCGCCTCCTCCGCCTTGCCCTTGGCGAAGAGTTCGTAGACCTGCACCAGCATCTCCGGCCAGGCGAAGCCGGTCATCGCGCCGTCGGCGCCACGCCGCATCTCCTGCGGATAATAGAGCCCGCCATTGCCGACCAGGATCGAGACCCTGCGGCGGCCCGGCTTCTTCTCGCCCTCGCGCACCTTGGTGAGCTTGGCGAGGCCCGGCGCATCCTCATGCTTCAGCATGACCAGCTGCGGGAAGTCGTCGACCAGCCGCTCGAACACGTTGACCGGCAGGTAGACGCCGGTGGTCTGCGGGTAGTCCTGGTAGACGACGGGAATGTCGGAGCCCAGCGCCTGGAAGACCTGCGCATAGTAATTGTAGATGCCCTCGTCTCCCTTGAGACCCGGCGGCGGCGCCACCATCACGCCGGACGCGCCGGCGATCATCGCCTCGTGCGAGAGGCGGCGGACGTTCTCGAGCCCGGCATGGCTCACGCCCACGATCACCTGCCGGCCCTGCGCCCGGCCGATCACGCGATTGACGACGGAGAGGGATTCGTCGGCGGTCAGCTTGTGCGCCTCGCCCATCATTCCGAGAAGGGTGAAGCCATGTACGCCACAACCCAAATAAAAATCGGTCAAGGTGTCGACGCTCTGCAGGTCGACCGCGCCCTCGTCGGTGAAGGGCGTCGCGGCGATGATGTAGACGCCTTTTGCCTGCTCGTTCAGCTTTCCTGATGACATCGTCGACGCTCCCCGGCGCGGTTCTTGCAACGTCCCTGACGTGACGGTGCAGCGATCATGCCAGCCACCGGGCGCTTGTCGAGCGTCCCGGCGTCGGCCAGTGTTCTTACCCGAAGAGGGACAGGTTTCGAAGTAAATGGCGCGGCATATCGCCCATCGATTGATGATATCGCTCCCGGTGCTGCTAGGGGTGCTGCTCATCGGCTTCCTGCTGCTGCAGGTCGTGCCCACCGATCCGGCAACGGTCGTCGCCGGCCCGACAGCGACCAAGGCCGAGATCGACGCGATCCGAAACGACCTCGGCCTCAACCAGCCGCTGTGGGTCCAGTTCGGCCGCTATCTCGGCCGCGTGCTGCAGCTCGACCTCGGCCGCTCCATGATCTCCAACCGCGCCGTGGTCGACGAGATCGCGCTCACCCTCTGGCCGACCATCGAACTGATGCTGGCCTGCCTCGTCTGGGCCGTGCCGCTCGGCATCACCTTAGGGACCCTCGCCGCGCGGCGCCGCGGCACCGCGATCGACCGCGCCATCATGGCGCTCTCGGTGATGGGCGTGTCGGTCCCGATCTTCTGGGTCGGCCTGCTGTTGATCCAGTATGTCGGCGGCGCCGGCCTGCTGCCCTTCCAGGGGCGCAACGGCCCGATCTGGACCGCCGACGGCTTCATGAGCATCATCCTGCCGTCCATCACGCTGGGCTCCGTCTTCGTCGGCCCCGTCGCCCGCATGACGCGCACGTCACTCTTGGAAACATTGGGTGCCGACTATGTGCGCACCGCCCGCGCCAAGGGCGCTTCGGACTGGCGCGTCACCATCCGCCATGCGCTGCGCAATGCGATGATCCCGGTCGTCACCTTGGTCGGCCTCCAGATCGGCTTCTTGCTGGGCGGCTCGATCGTCACCGAGACCATGTTCGCCTGGCCGGGCGTCGGCCGCATGGCGGTGGGCGCGATCACGTCGAGCGACTTCCCCTTGGCGCAGGGCGCGATCCTGATCCTCGCGGTTGGCTTCATGGCGATCAATCTCTGCGTCGACGTCCTCTACGCCTATCTCGATCCCCGGATCGCCCGCGGATGACCGACGCCGCTCTCCCGTTGCAAAGCCAGGCCGATCAGCGCGCCATCGCCGCGATCCGGCGCAAGAATGCCATCTGGCGTCGCATCCTGCGCGACCCGCCCGCCGCCATCGCGGCCCTCTTCCTCATCCTGATCGTCGGCGCCGCGATCCTCGCACCCTGGATCGCGCCGTTCGATCCCTACGCATCGAACATGCGCATGCGCCTCTGCCCGATCGGCGGCGCGCGCTGCCCCGACTTTATGCTGGGGGCCGACAATCAAGGCCGCGACATGCTGAGCCGCATCCTGTTCGGCCTGCGCGCGACCTTGGGCATCGGCATCATCGCCGTGCTGGTCGGCGGCGGCCTCGGCGCGCTGATCGGCTTGAGCGCTGCCTATTTCAAGCGCCTCGACCAGCCGCTGATGCGCCTGGTCGACGTGCTGCTGTCCTTCCCGTCGATCCTGTTCGGCCTCGCCATCGCCGCCGTGATGGGCACCGGCCTCTTCTCCCTCGTCGTGGCCCTCAGCATCGCCTCGGTTCCGTCGATCGCCCGCATCTCGCGCGGTGCCGCGCAGTCGATCATGCAGCAGGAATACATGGAGGCCGGCCGCGCGGTGGGCCTCGGCGACGGCGCGCTGATCTGGCGGTACCTCGCGCTGAACTGCTGGCCGACCATCCTGATCTACATGACCCTCCAGCTCGGCCAGGCGATCCTGCTGGGCGCTGCCCTCTCGTTCCTCGGCCTCGGCGCGCAGCCACCGACCGCGGAACTCGGCAGCATGGCCTCCGACGGACGCAAGTTCCTCTCGATCGCGCCGCATGTCTCGACCCTGCCGTGCGCGGCGATCTTCCTCGTGGTTCTCGCATTCAATGTCCTGGGCGACGCCCTGCGCGACGCTCTCGATCCGAAGTTGAGGCAATAAACGTTGAGACAACAGGAGGTGTGGGCATGAGCAAGAAACTGACAATGGCCGCATTGGCCGCGGTGGCCGTGGCGGGTGTGACAGCACCGGCATTGGCACAGAAGAACGTGACCATCGTGCGCGAGATCGACACCGATCGCTACGATCCGCACAAGTCGACCTCCCGGTCGGGCGCCGAAGTCATCTACATGATGGGCGACACGATGGTGAATCTCGACTTCGACATGAAGACGTTGAAACCGGGCCTCGCCACGAGCTGGACGGTCTCGCCCGACGGCCTCACCTACACCTTCAAGCTGCGCGACGACGTCACCTTCTGCAGCGGCAAGAAGATGACGGCCAAGGACGTGGTGGCCACCTATGAGCGCTGGCTCGATCCCGAGACCAAGGGCCTCGTGAAGTGGCGCATGGGCGACGTCGACAAGATCACGGCGCCCGACGACGTCACGGTCGAGTACAAGCTCAAGAAGCCGTTCTCCGAGTTGCTCTACCAGATGACGCAGTACTTCCACACGGTCCTGAACACCGAGCAGACCAAGCAGCTCGGCGCCGACTTCGGCGTGAAGGGCTTCGACGGCACCGGCCCCTACTGCTTCGAGAGCTGGACGCCGCGCGATTCGACCGTTCTGACCAAGCACAAGGGCTACAAGTGGGGTCCGGGGATCTACGATTACACCGAGGCGCAGGTCGACAAGGTGATCTGGAAGGTGGTCCCTGAGGAGAACACCCGCGTCACCGCGCTGCAGGCCGGCCAGGCCGATGCCAGCCAGTACGTTCCCTACTGGTCGATCAAGGAGCTGCAGGCGAACAAGAACCTCTCGGTGACGAAGGCCGAGAACTTCTTCTGGACCTACTTCATCGGCTTCAAGGTCGACAAGGAACTGGTGAGCGACGTGCGCGTGCGCCAGGCGATGAACCTCGCGGTCGACCAGAAGGCGATCGCCGAGGCCGTCACCTTCGGCTTTGCCGACCCGGCTTCGACGATGCTGATGCCCAACGTCCTCGACTTCAACGGTAAGCTCGACAAGACGGCCTACGGTGAGAACATCAAGGAAGCCGAGAAGCTGCTCGATGACGCCGGTTGGAAGAAGGGTCGGGACGGCTTCCGCTACAAGGACGGCAAGAAGCTGGCGCCGCTGGTCTACGGCATTTCCGGTCAGTTCAAGGAGATCGCCGAGGCCGTCCAGGGCGACCTGCGCAAGGTCGGCATCGACCTGCAGATCCAGCTTTTCGACTCGACCGTGGCCTGGGGCAAGCTCGCCACGCAGGAGTTCGACGCCTTCGGCATGAGCTTCCCCTATGTCAGCGCCGGCGATGCGCTGAACCTCTACTTCCGGTCGACCAATACGCCGACCCCGAACCGCATGAACTGGAAGGACAAGGAGACGGACGAGCTGCTCGACAAGGGCTCGACCGCGACCGACGACGCCACACGCACGGCCTCCTATCAGGCAGTGCAGCAGAAGGTACACGACGCCTTCGTCTGGATCCCCCTGTATCACGAGCCGCTGTTTGTCGTGGCTGGCTCCAAGCTGAAGCCCATCAAGGCGCACGGCAATTACGGGTGCGGCCTCTACAAGGGCCTGGGCATCGCGTTCAAGTAGCAAGCACACAGCCAGCAAGCGGAGTGAAACGTCCATGAAGACGACCAAGATCGCCGGCCTCGACCACGTCGTTGCGTGGGACGAGGCGGAAGGGCGGCACGTCTATCTCGAAAACACCGATCTCGTGTTCAAGGGTAACGAGATCGCCCATGTCGGACCGGGCTACACGGGCCCGGTCGACACGACCTTCGACGGCAAGGGGATGATGGCCATCCCCGGCCTCGTGAACGTGCACAGCCATCCCTTCTCGGAGCCCGCCAACAAGGGCCTCACCGAGGAGTATGGCAGCGACAAGCTCGGCCAGAGCTCGCTCTACGAATACCTGACGGTGTTCGGCCTCAATCCCGAGGATGCCGGCCCCTCCTCCAAGGTCGCGGTGTCGGAGCTGCTGAAGAGCGGCGTCACGACCATCACCGACCTGTCGATGGCGCGTCCCGGCTGGACCGACGACCTCGCTTCCACCGGCATCCGCGCCGTGGTCTGCCCGATGATGCGTCAGGGCGTCTGGTACACCAAGAACGGCCACACCGTTGAATATGCCTGGGACGAGAAGGCCGGCGAGAAGGCTTTCGAAGCCTCGATGGCGACGCTCGACGAAGCGGCCAGGCATCCGAGCGGCCGCCTCTCCGGCATGGTCGGCCCAGCCCAGATCGACACCTGCCGCGAGGGTTTCTTCAAGGAGGCGCTGCAGGAGGCCAAGCGCCGCGGCCTGCCGATGCAGACCCATGCCTGCCAGGCCGTCGTCGAGTTCCACGAGATGGTCCATCGCCACGGCAAGACACCCATCGAATGGCTCGACTCGATCGGCGTGCTCGGGCCCGACCTGATCATCGGCCACGGCATCTTCCTGAACGACCATCCGCAGATTCACTATCCGCATGCCAACGACTTCGAGCGGCTGCGCGATTCCGGTGCGTCGGTGGCGCACTGCCCGACCGTGTTCGCGCGGCGCGGCATGGTGATGAATTCGATCGGCCGCTACATGGATGCGGGCATCACGGTCGGCATCGGCACCGACACCTTTCCGCACAACATGCTCGATGAGATCCGGCTGGTCTGTTACCTCGCCCGCGTCTTCACCATGAACTACAAGATGGGCACGACGCGGCACGCCTTCGAAGCAGCCACGGTCGGCGGTGCCAAGATGCTGCGCCGTCCCGACCTCGGACGATTGGCGCCGGGCTGCAAGGCCGACTTCTCGCTGGTCGACATGAGCCATCCCTACATGCAGCCGGCGCACGAGCCGGTGCGCAGCCTGATCTACTCGGCCAGCGACCGCGCCATCCGTCACGTCTATGTCGACGGTCAGCAAGTGGTGAAGGACGGCAAGGTCCTGACGGTCGACGTCGAGGCCGCGACCGCCGGGCTCGTCGAGGGCCAGCGCAAGCGGCTGGAAACAGTCAGCCAGCGCGACTGGGCCGGCCGCACCGCCGACCAGCTCGCGCCGCCGGTCTACGGCACCCGCGATCGCCTGCCGCAGTCGCGGCCGGTGACGTGAGGCGCGCAGCTTGAGCGACACCACGCCCCTCCTCGACGTCAAGGGCCTGCGCACGGAGTTCCGCTCCGGCGGCAGTTCGTTCGCGGCCGTCGACGGCATCAGCTTCTCTCTCGCGCCGGGCGAGACGCTGGGGATCGTGGGCGAATCGGGCTGCGGCAAGTCGGTGACGTCACTGTCGATCATGCGGCTGGTCCCCAACCCGCCGGGCAGGATCACGGCGGGCGAGATCAGGCTGGAGGGCCGCAATCTCCTCGAGCTGCCGGAAAGCGACATGCGCGCCGTGCGCGGCGACGACATCGCCATGATCTTCCAGGAGCCGATGACCAGCCTCAACCCGGTGCAGACCGTGGGCGAGCAGATCGTCGAGGCCGTCCAGCTCCATCGTTCGCTCAGCGCCGCCGAGGCCCGCGCCCGGGCGCTCGAGATGCTGCGGCTGGTGAAGATCCCCTCGCCCGAGACGCGGCTCGACGAATATCCGCACCAGCTTTCCGGTGGCATGCGCCAGCGCGTCATGATCGCCATGGCGCTGGCCTGCGACCCGAAGCTGCTGATCGCCGACGAGCCGACGACGGCGCTCGACGTCACCATCCAGGCGCAAATCCTCGACCTGCTGCGCGACCTGCGCGAACGCACGGGTGCGGCCATCATGTTGATCACCCACGATCTCGGCGTGGTGGCCGAACTCGCCCACCGCGTGATCGTCATGTATGCCGGCCGCATCGTCGAGGAAGCGCCGGTCGGCCTGTTGTTCAGCGACCCGCAGCATCCCTATACGCTGGGCCTCCTCGGCTCGATCCCGCGTCTGGGCAGCGACGGCGACGAGCGCCTCACCGCCATCGAGGGCGTGGTCCCCAATCCCTACGCCCTGCCGCCCGGCTGCCGCTTCAGTCCGCGCTGCGCGCTGGCCGATGCGCGCTGCCAGGCCGAGCAGCCCGTCTTGCGCGAGATCGCGCCGGGCCACCGCGCCGCGTGCTGGAAGGCGCCGCTCGACCTGATTCTCGCCGAGGCCGCCGAATGAACACCGAGCCCCTGCTCTCCGTCACCGGCCTCGCCAAGCACTTCCCGGTGAAGCGCGGGATCGTCTTCCAGAGCGCGGTCGGCACCGTGCGCGCCGTCGACGGCCTCACCTTCGACGTGGCGCCGGGCGAGACGCTGGCGCTGGTCGGCGAATCGGGCTGCGGCAAGTCGACGACCGGCCGGCTCATCCTGCGCCTGATTGAGGCGACTGAAGGCACCATCCGCTTCGCCGGCCGCGACGTGCGCGGCCTCGGTCGCGGCGCGCTGCGCGACCTGCGTCGCGACATGCAGATCATCTTCCAGGATCCCTATGCCTCGCTGAACCCGCGCCTCACCGTCGGCGAGACGCTGGCCGAGCCGCTGCGCCTGCACGGCCTCGCCTCGGGCGCGGCGCTGCGCAAGCGTATCGACGAGCTTTTAGGCGAAGTCGGCCTCTCCGCCTGGCACGCGCTGCGCTACCCGCACGAATTCTCCGGCGGCCAGCGCCAGCGCATCGGCATCGCGCGAGCGCTCGCGTCCCAGCCCAAGCTGATCGTCTGCGACGAGCCGGTATCGGCGCTCGACGTGTCGATCCAGGCGCAGGTGATCAACCTGCTGCAGGATCTGAAGCACCGGCTCGGCCTCTCCTACATCTTCATCGCCCACGATCTCGCGGTCGTGCGCCACATCTCCGATCGCGTCGCCGTCATGTATCTCGGCAAGATCGTCGAGCTGGCGCCCAAGCGCAGCCTGTTCGCCCGCCCGCGCCACCCCTACACGCAGGCGCTGCTGTCGGCCGTGCCGGTGCCCGATCCCACAGCCCAGCGTGCCCGCATCCGACTGGCCGGCGACGTGCCGAGCCCGCTCAATCCCCCCAAGGGCTGCCGCTTCCACACGCGCTGCGCCCATGCGCAGGACCGCTGCCGAATGGAGGAGCCGCTGCTGCGCCCGGTTGGCGCCGAAGGCCAGGTCGTGGCCTGCCACTTCGCCGAAAGCATCGTGCCGCCCGCCCTGGTGCCGGAGAACGATCCACCCTATGCGCGTCGACTCGCGGCATTGCGCAAGCTCTCCGCGGCTGCCTGACAGCTCTCTCGGTCACACGTGGAACTGTAGAGGCATCATGGGCACGCAGGACCCAAGTGGAGCCCCTCCCCGGACGGGCTGGCAGAAGCTCGTAAGCGAGTTGCTCGTTCAGGATATCGATCGGAGCCTCGAATTCTGGTGCGGCATCCTCGGCTTCGCGATTGCCTATCAGCGCAAGGAAGACCGCTTCGCCTACCTCGAACGCAAGGAGGGAGCGCAGATCATGCTCTGCCAGCGGACGGGCCGCTGGGAAACCGGCGCACTCGAACCGCCTTTCGGCCGGGGCGTGATGTTTCAGATCTACGTGGACGATCTTGAGCCGATACGTGCCGCAGCGATTTCCGCAAACCATCCGGTCCATACCCCTCTTCGGGAGGTCTGGCGGCGCACCGGTGACCGCGAGATTGGTCAACGCGAAGTCTTCTACCTGGATCCGGATGGCTACTTGCTCATGATTGCCCAGGAGATCGGCGAGCGCCCTTCGGCCTCCCCCGACCCACCGGCTATGCTGTGCCCGAACGGCATCACGCCAAGGGAATGACTTCCTCAATGGAAGAATCCAGGACGAGATCGTCAGACGCTCCCAAATGCCAGAGCGAGTTCACGTCGAGCGTGAGGATCGGCCTGTCCCACCAGCGCTCGATGATGCCTTGCAGAGCGTCGACTTCAACGGCTGTCAGATGGTCGATGAAATTGAATATTCCGACGAGATAGAGGTCCGTTTCCGGCCTGCCGAGAGTGCGCTGGATCTGCCGAAGCATGTTGGTCCCTTCGCGACACTCGGGGTAGACGCGCAGGTAGAGGCGACCGACATTGATGTTGCCGGAGAACAGGCCGCGCACTTGGGCGCGCAGTCGCCCCCGCTGCTTCAGGGCAAGCCGCTCGCGATCCGGGAAGATATACGGCACATCCTTCGACAACGATCCGCAGATCGTTGCATGGAGCTTCTCCCGGCGCTTCGGCAGGAGGTCCCAGGCGATCTTGTGTGCAAAGGGTGCCCCTCGAAGGTCGTACTCCAGCGCCCGATACGCGACAGATGTCTCCAGCGCTTCAGGAGAAACCGGCAGCACCAGCGAGAAGGCGCGCTCGTGCCGGCCCATCCGGTAGCTCGCGCCGGGCCGCGACGCGATGACATCGGGATGGTCCGGCGCGACCAGCGGCAGATGGGCGAGACGATAGGACTCGTCCAGCAGCAGCGTCTCTCCACGGACGAACCGCGTCCTGCTCCTCAGATAGCCGAGCTCGGCATCGGGACAGAAAACGTCCACGCGGGTTTCCCTAGGCGTCTGGCACGCCCGAGGTCGTGGAATATTCGAAGTGCAGCGGCGTCTCGGGATGGATCAGCGCATAGGCCGAGCGCGCCGCGATCGCGGATTCGGCGAAGCCGGTCAGGATCAGCTTCAGCTTCCCCGGATAGGTGACGACGTCGCCCACGCCGAAGATGCCGGGCTTGTTCGTGGCCGCGGTCGCGGGATCGACCTCGATCTGGTTGCGCTCCAGCGCCAGCCCCCAGTCGGCGATCGGGCCCAGGGACATCGAGAGGCCGAAGAACGGCAGCAGGATGTCCGCCTCGATGCGCCTGGTTTGCCCTTCCAGGGTGGCGACCGTCACGGCGGTGAGCTGGCCGTTGCCGCCTTCGAGCCCGTGAAGCTGGTACGGCACGACGAGGTCGATCTTGCCTTCCTTGGCCAACGCCTTGAGCCGCGCCTCGCTGTCGGGCGCGGCGCGGAACCGGTCGCGGCGATGGATGACCGATACGCGGCCGGCGATCTCGGCCAACGACAGCGCCCAGTCGACCGCGGTGTCGCCGCCGCCTGCGATCACGATCCGCTTGCCGCGGAAGGTCTCGCGCTGGGTGACATAGTAAAAGACGCTCTTGCCCTCATAGGCCTCGATGTCGGGCAGCGGGGGGCGGTTCGGACCGAAGGCGCCGACGCCGGCCGCGACGATCACGGCCTTGGCCTGCAGCACGGTGCCTTTCGACGTCTTCACCCGCCAGAAACCGCCCGTCAGCGGTTCCAGCGACTGGACCTGCTCGCCCAGGTGATAGACCGGCCGGAAGGCCGCAGCCTGCGCCTTGAGCCGGACGATCAGCTCGGCCGCCTCGATCCGGGGAAAGCCCGGAATGTCGTAGATCGGCTTTTCGGGATACAGCGCCGTGCACTGCCCGCCGGGATCGTCCAGCACGTCGATGACGTGGCAGTTGAGGCGGACCATGCCGCACTCGAACACGGCGAACAGGCCGACCGGCCCCGCCCCTATGATGATGACGTCGGTCTGCTGCGTGTGTCCGTTGGCCATGGTCGCAAATTGGCGCGGGCGAGGCGCAAATGAAAGCCCCAATCATACGCTCCGAAAGCGCAGGACGCGGGCCGGAATTGGGCGTGGAGCCCGCGCGGAAGGTCAGACGATCAGGAAGTCCTGATTTGTCAGGACCGGCGCGCCGGTCAGAACGGCAAACTGCGTGGAGCCGCCGGCGCCCGCGCCGTTGCTGTCGTAGAACAGCGCGCCCGTGGATGCGTTGTAGACGATTTGCGGGCCGGCACCGGTGGCGGCGCCAACGGCAAATTGCGCGGCGTCGAGTTCTCCCGGCGTGAGGCCGGGGAAGGAGAAATCCCGGTGAATCTCGATCTTGTCGATGCCGACGCTGAAGTCGACGATGCGGTCGATGTTCGGGGTCGGGCCGAGCTGCGAGTCGAAGATGAAGGAATCGCTGCCGCTGCCACCGGTCATGATATCGTTGCCGAGACCGCCGTTCAGACGGTCGTTGCCGTTGCCGCCGTCCAGCGTGTCGCGACCATCCGAGCCGAACAGGAAATCACCGCCGTCGCCACCCTTCAGGGTGTCGTTGAAAGCCGATCCGGACAGCGTGTCGCCATTGACCGAGCCGGTGACGTTGATCGCCGAGGTGACGTTGCCACCGCGGATCTCGATCGAATTCTGTCCCGTGACCCCGGTCGTGAAGTCGATTTTTCCGCCGGCGCCCCGCAGGGAGATCGAGATCTGCATGTCGGCCGCAGCCAGGTCGGCCGTGAAGAACTGGAACGAAGCGACCTGCTTCGCAGTGGCGTTGAGATAGCCGTAATAGGTATCGAGCGTCTCGACATTGGCGATGACGAACTGACCGAGATCGGCGGACCGCACCGTGTCGCTGCCGGCGCCTCCCTCGACCCTGCCCGTGCTGGTGCTCGTGCCGTCGAGCAGGATTTGGTCGTCGCCGCTGCCGGCCCTGATGAAGGCACTATCGCCGTTGGTCACGATCGTGTCGTTGCCCAACCCGGCACGGAAGACATCGTTGCCGAGACCACCAATCAGGGTATCGGCGCCCGCCGTGCCGATGAGCGTGTTGTCGAGTTCGTTACCCGTCAACGTAAGGCCGGTGGCGGAGGCGGCGCCGCGCAGGAACTCGACCTCCTGGCCCGCCGCCAACGTATAGTTCACGCTCGCGTAGATCGTGTCCACGCCGCCGCCCACCGCCTCCGTCACCATGTCGAGTGCATCGTCGACATGGTAGGTGTCATTGCCGGCGCCGCCGACCATGGTATCGGCGCCCAACAGCCCGTTCAGCTTGTCGTTGCCGTCGCCGCCGGACAGCGTATCGGAGCCGGCACCGCCGTAGAGCCTGTTGTTGAGCTCGTTGCCCGTGCCGTCGAAGTTGCCGGATCCGATGAATCGCAAGCCTTCGACATTGGCGTCGAGAATATAGGTCGACAGGGAGGTGAAGACCTTGTCGTTGCCTTGACCCTGGAATTCCGTCACGTCGTCACCGACCTGGTGGACGGTATACTGGTCGTCGCCGGCGCCACCGATCATCACATCGTCGCCCGCGCCGCCGCCGAGCAGATCGTCGCCGTCGCCGCCGGACAGCGTATCGGCGCCGGCACCACCGTAGAGCTTGTTGTTGAGCTCGTTGCCCGTGCCGACGAAGTCGCCGGATCCGACGAATCTCAACCCTTCGACATTGGCGCCAAGGATGTAGCTGGACAGGGTGGTAAAGACCAGGTCCATGCCTTCGCTCTCGGACTCGATCACATCGTCGTCGACATTTTCGACGTAGAACCGGTCGTTGCCGGTGCCACCGATCATGACATCCGCGCCGCCACCGCCGGCCAGCACGTCGTCCCCACCGAAGCCGCTCAGCAGATCGTCCAGGTCCGTCGCCAACGGCTGCCCGGGGACGGTGGTCTTCGTCGAGATCCTATCGTTGCCGCCGGTGCCGTTGATAGTCGCCATGTCACGAACTCCCCGACATACTCACTGACTGCAAATTACTGCATATCGGCAGCCGGATCATCAACAGCCGATGCAGACCTCGCACTGGCCGGACGTTTCGCCCTGAGATTTCCCTCGTATTGGGGCCAAACTCCCACCAACCGACTGTCTGGTAATTTCAATCGGTTGGTGAGGGAATTGGTAGCTGGGGGCGGACTTGAACCGCCGACCCCGGCATTATGAGTGCCGTGCTCTAACCAGCTGAGCTACCCAGCCATGGGTGGGCGCTTTTATGCGGCAGGAGCGCGATCTGTCAAGAAAAGCGGCGACGCGGCTCAGGTCGCTATTGGAGCCCCGTCCAGGCCATCCACAGGCTCACCGAGGAAGCGCAGGATGGTAGGTGCGATGTCCACCAGGCTCGTTGTCCGACCGACCTCGCCTTGCCCGAAGTCGGGATGTATGAAGGTCAGGAACGGCCGGGTTTCGCCCGGTCCCAGGCCGCCATGGTGGCCGCAGCCGATCTCCGGCGCGCCCTCCCCGTCCTCGACCAGCCAGCGCACGCCCGCGACGCCGAAGGGGTTGGTCTCGTCGTGGCGTGTCGTATCGACGGCTGCGAGCAGGGCATCGCCGGACAGGCCGGTTGCAGCCAGCGCCTCGCCCGTCAGGATCGAGCCGGCCCACGGTTCCTGCCCCATCTTCGGCAACAGGTCGCTCACGGCCGCCCTCGCCTCGCCCGTCGCGTAGATTAGCGCCGAGGTACCCTGCGAGGCGACGCCGATGCATCCCTCCTTCACCTCGGCCTCGAGGCCGTTGGCGGCCAGCCAGTTACCGACATGGACCGAGCGGCCGATGGTTTCGTGGCCGTGGTCCGAGCCGACGACCAGAAGCGTGTCGAACCGGTCCTCGTGGGCCTTCACCGTCTCGATGACCTTCGCCACCAGGCCGTCTGTGACTTCCAGCGCGTGGATGTGCTCGGGCGATCCCAGCGGATCGTGGTGAAGGGTGAGATCGGGGTTCGCCAGCCACAGGATGGCCAATCGGAAATCTTCCGACGGCACGACCTCGGCACAGAAGCGCCGCGTCATCTCGATATCGCCGTCGAGATCGTGGCTCACCGCGAGATGCGCCGCGCCCGTGAGCGACGCACCGCCCGCACCGAACGAGCCGGCGCGATGCAGCACCGTGCCGAAATGGTCGGGGTCGAGGAAATAGGCCGCGCCGGGTGACACATTCGAGTAGGCGACCTGCCCGCCCGACGTCGCCAGCCGCTCGGCCATCGTCGGCACGCGCAGGGTCCGGCCCGTGACGCGCCGCATGGTCTGGCGGAACGACGGCGCTCCGACATTGTGGACGGTGATACGCCCGTCCTCAACCAGCGCCATCTGGTTGCCTTCGAGCCCGTGCCGGCCGGGAAAACAGCCGGTCGCGATCGAGGCGGCGGAGACGCGCGTGACCGACGGAAACACCGCGCGATGATCGTTGGCGCGGCGATGTTCCGCGACGAGGCGCGCCAGGGTCGGCGTATGCGCCTCGCCGATCCATTCGGCGCCGAGGCCGTCGCAGACGATCAGGATCGCCCTTCGGGGCCGGGAGCTGTTCATCAGGCCATGATAGACCATGCCCGGCCTCCGGAAATGTTCATTCCGGCTGGATGCCCGCCTGCGAAACGATGCGATCGCTCTTGGCCACCTCGTCACGCACGAACTGGCGGAACTGTTCGGCCGTCGAGCCGACCGGCACCGCGCCCTGGTCACGCAGCGCACTCTGGACCTCGGCAGCCGCCAGAGCGCCTACAAGACCGACGCGCAGGCGATCGACGATCTCCTTCGGCGTGCCCTTCGGCACGGCGACGCCGACCCAGGTGTTGAACTCGTAGCCGGGGAAGCCCAGCTCGGCCATGGTCGGCACGTCGGGCAAGGCTTCCGACCTCACCGACGAGGTCACGGCCAGCGCACGCAGCTTGCCCGAGCGGACGAGCGGCACGGCGGGCGGCACGCTGCTCACGGCCATGTTGATGTGGCCGCCCACGGCATCCTGCACCAGCGGGCCCGAGCCCTTGTACGGGACGTGCAGGAACTTGGCCTTGGCCATGCTTGCCATCAGCTCGGCCGCGAGATGCTGCGGGCTGCCGCTGCCAATCGAGCCGTAGCTGACCGTATCGGGCTTGGCGCGCGCGGCCTCGATCATCTCCGGCAGCGACTGCGTCGTCGTCGCTGGTGCCACGAAGACCAGCGGAAAGGTCGCTACCAGGGTCACCGGCTCGAAGTCGGTGCGCGGGTCGTAGGTCATGTTCTTGAACAGGCTGGCGTTGATCGCCATTTCGCTCGCCGCGCCGAACAGCACCGTGTAGCCGTCCGCCGGCGCCTTCGCGACGGTGGCGGCGCCGATCATGCCGGTGGCGCCGGGCCTGTTTTCGATGACGACGGACTGGCCGAGGACTTCCGTCAGGCGCTGCGCCATCGCACGCCCGGTGATGTCGGTGCCGCCGCCCGGCGGATAGGGAATGATCAGCTTCACCGGCTTGGCGGGATAGGTGTCGGCCCGCACCGCCGCGGGCGCTGCCGCCGAGAAAGCCAGAAGGAGTGCCGCGAGGGAATCGCGACGCGAGAAGGGGCGCTGGGGGGTGTCGCTTTTCATGCCCGGCCTTATCCGGGCAAGAGGTGACGCGGCGATTACAGGATTATGGAGAGCGTCGGATGAAGCCGCCGCCCAGCACGCGGCTGCCCGTCGCGTCGTCGTAGACCACGCAGGCCTGGCCGGGCGACACGCCGATCTCCGGCTCGGCAAAGCGCACCACCGCGCCCTCGCCCGTCAGCTCGATATCCGCCGGGCGCAACGACTGGCTGGAGCGTACGCGGACCTGGACCGGCAGGCGTCCTTCGTGAGGAGCATCCAGCCAGTTGACGTCATACAGAGTGATCTCGTCCCGCCCGAGCGCCGCACGCGGGCCGACGACGACGCGGCGCGTCGCGGGCTCCAGCCGCACGACGTAGAGCGGATCGTTGTCGGTGCCGTCGCGCCCGCCCAGCGCCAGGCCACGGCGCTGGCCGACCGTGTAGCGCACAATGCCTTCGTGGCGACCGACGACAGCGCCGGTCATGTCGACGATGTCGCCCGGCTCGACGGCCTCGGGCCGCAGCTTCTGGACCACCGACGCATAGTTGCCGTTCGGCACGAAGCAGATGTCCTGGCTGTCGGGCTTGTCGGCCACGACGAGGTCGAAGCGCCCGGCCAGCGCGCGCGTCTCGCTCTTGGGCAGGTCGCCCAGCGGGAAACGCAGGAAGTCGAGCTGCTCGCGCGTCGTGCCGAACAGGAAATAGCTCTGGTCGCGCGCCGAATCCGAGCCGCGATGAAGTTCCGGCCCTGCCTCGCCCATCACGCGCCGGACATAGTGGCCGGTCGCCAGCGCCTCGGCGCCAAGCTCGCGCGCGGTCCGCAACAGGTCGCGGAACTTCACCGTGCGATTGCAGGCGATGCACGGCACCGGCGTCTCGCCGCGCGCATAGGCGTCGGCGAAGGAGTCCATCACCTCGGCGCGGAAGCGGCTCTCATAGTCGAGCACGTAGTGCGGGATCGACAGGCGCTCCGCCACCTGGCGCGCGTCCTGGATGTCCTGGCCGGCGCAGCAGGCGCCCGACTTTCCCACCGCAACGCCATGGTCGTAGAGCTGCAGGGTGACGCCCACGACGTCGTAGCCCTGCTCCTTCAGAAGCGCGGCCGTCACCGACGAATCGACGCCGCCCGACATGGCGACCACCACGCGGGTGTCGCCGGGCGCCTTGTCGATACCGAGGGAATTTCTGGCCATGGCCGGGCCTATATAGGCCCCGCGCCCTTCTCTCGCCAGCCGAGGCTAGTCGCGGCGGTAGCCGCTGTCGCGGACGACCTTGGCGACGCCGTTGCGGTCGTAGACGATCGCGACGCGGTCGCCCATCTGGATGTCGCCGTCGTCGGGCTGCGCCACCGTCACGCGCTGGCCATCGTCGCGCTGGACCGTCACCTCGATGCCACGACGAGTGGATTGTTGGTCGATGGCCGTACCGGCGATGCCGCCGGCCACGGCACCCAGCAGGCCGCCGACGACCGCGCCGCCTGCGGAGTTGGTGATGGCGCCACCTGCCACCGCACCGCCGACGGCACCGACGCCGCCGCCGATCAGGGTGCCGTCGTTCATGCCGGAGCCGCGGCTGCGCTTGACCTGCACTTCGCGGATGGAAACCACCCGCCCCTGCTCACCGCGATAGCTCGCACCTTGCGAGGAGGTGTTGACGACGCCGGGCTGAACGCCGTTGGGATTGGTACAGGCACCGAGTCCGATCGCGAGGACGGCTGGAACGAGAAGGCCGACGCGCAATTTGCCAAACATCTGAACGGACACCTTTCGCAACTCTGATCAAATTGAACGGGAGGGTCTCAGTCGGGGGCGCGAGACGTGTCGCGCACAACCCGCGCAACACCGCGACCATCCTGCACGATCTGTACGCGATCACCGAGCTGGACGTCCCCGTCGTCGCGCTGCGCCACGGTGATGCTCTGCCCGTCGTCGCGTTGAACCGTGACCTCGATTCCGCGGCCGCCGCCGCGCTGCCCGTCGGCAATGGTACCGGCGATCGCGCCACCCACGGTGCCGAGCAGAAGACCGACGAGGCCGCCGCCCACGGTCTGGCTGGTGATGGCGCCGATCGTGGCACCGACACCGCCGCCGATGATGCCGCCCATCAGGGCGCCGTTGCCGCCGCCGTAGCCACCACCGCTGCCGGCGAGACCGACTTCACGAATGGAGACGACGCGCCCGGGGCCACCGACCGGCTGGCTGTAAGCAACCTGTGTCGGTGCTCCCGGCGGGGGCCCGCTCGCCGGACCGCCGTAGACCGGCGCAGACTGATTCACGATGCCGGGCTGGACGCCGTTGGATGCGCAAGCACTCAGTCCCGCTGCCAGCACCAGCGGCAACAGCAGAGGACGCACTCTCGTCGCGATCATGATTGGGACCCCTCCCGGATCATCGCTTATTGACCGTATTTCCGGCCAAATTACGGCGTCAGACAAGTGGCGATGCTAGTCGCGCTCGTCGATCCAGGCCGCCTGGATCGCCTCGAGAATCTTCTCGTTCGAGCGCGCGGCCTCGTCTTCGAAATCCGGAAGTTCCATCACCCAGCGATGCAGGTCGGTGAACCGCAGGTTGACGTTGTCGGCATCGGGATGGCGCTCCTCGAGCTCAATCGCGATGTCCTGCACGTCGGTCCAGCGCAGCTTGCGGGCCATCGATCGCTCCCCTACCTGTCCACGCTCATGTTGCGGGTCGCCGCCGGCAGCTTGACCACCAACCCGTCGAGCGCCTCGGTCATGCGGATCTGGCAGCCCAGGCGTGATGTGTGTGTGAGACCGAACGCAAGGTCGAGCATGTCTTCCTCGTCGTCGCTGGCGGGTGCCAGCTTCTCGAACCACACGGCTTCGACCACGACGTGGCAGGTCGAACAGGCCAGCGAGCCCTCGCAGGCGCCCTCGATATCGACATGGTTGCGATGCGCGATCTCGAGCAACGAGAGACCGAGCGGCGCATCGACTTCCTTGCGCGTCCCGTCCCTCAGGATGAACGTCATCTTCGGCATTTCTCGTTCTCTCTTGCTCCGCTACTCGCCGACCCGGTTTTCCAGCTCGCCCATCGACATGCCCGACAGCGCCTCGCGGATGCCGCGGTCCATGCGCCGCTCCGCGAAGGGCTTGGACAGCGTCTCGAGCGCCTCGGCCGCCGCATTGATCTCGTCCCGGCTCTCGCCGGCCATCGTCGTTTCCAGACGCGCCCGCGCCGCGTCGATCGCCGCGCGCTCCTCGTCGGACAGCAGCTTGCCGTCCGTCGCCAGCGCCGCCTCCAGCGCCAGCAGGCCGCGTCGCGCCTCGACCCGAGCCTCGGTCAGCAGGCGCAGGTTCATGTCGGCCTCGGCATTGTCCATGCTGTCGTAGAGCATGTCGGCCATATCCTCGTGGCTCAGGCCATAGGACGGCTTCACCTCGACCCGCTGCGCCACGCCCGTGGTGCGCTCCTCGGCCGATACGGTGAGCAGCCCATCGGCATCGACCGCGAAGCTCACGCGGATGCGGGCCGCACCGGCGGTCATCGGCGGGATTCCCAGAAGCTCGAAGCGCGCCAGGCTGCGGCAGTCCGCGACCATCTCGCGCTCGCCCTGCACGACATGGATCGCCATGGCGCTCTGGCCGTCCTGGTAGGTGGTGAAATCCTGCGCGAGCTGCGCGGGGATCGGCGTGTTGCGCGGCACGATCTTCTCGACGATGCCGCCCATCGTCTCCAGCCCAAGCGACAGCGGCGTCACGTCGAGCAGCAGCGTGTCGCCGCCGCCGGTCAGCGCCTCGGCCTGCAGCGCGGCGCCCAGCGCCACGACCTCATCGGGATCGATGTCCGTGAGCGGCGGCTTGCCGATCATCCCGGCGACCTTGGTGCGCACCAGCGGCACGCGGGTCGAACCGCCGACCAACACGACACCTTTGATGCCCGCTGCCTCCATGCCGGCATCGGCCAGCACGTTGCGCGAGATGTCGAGCGTGCGCGTGACGTAGGTGCCCACCATCGCGTCGAACTCGTCGCGCGTCAGCGCGTGGAACGACGGCGTGCCGGCGATCTCAAGGCGGCCCGAGGTCTGGTCGCGATCGGAAAGCTGTTCCTTCATGTGGCGGGCCAGCGCGAGCGCCGCTTTCACCGCGGTCTCGTCAACCTGATCGGCAAGGCCGTCGCGCTTGCGCTCGTCCAGCATGCGCTCGGCGATGGCGCGGTCGAAATCGTCGCCGCCCAGCGCGGTGTCGCCGCCAGTGGCCAGTACCTGGAACACGCCCTTCTCCAGGCGCAGCAGCGAGAAGTCGAAGGTGCCGCCGCCCAGATCGTAGACCGCATAGAGGCCCTCGGAACCCTTATCGAGTCCATAGGCCAGCGCGGCCGCCGTCGGCTCGTTCACGAGGCGCAGCACTTCAAGGCCGGCCACGCGCGCGGCGTCGCGGGTCGCGGTGCGCGCGGCATCGTCGAAATAGGCCGGCACGGTGATGACCGCCCGCTCGACCGGCTTCTCCAGCGCGGCCTCCGCACGGGCGCGCAGTGCCTTCAGAATCTCGGCGGAGATCTCGACCGGCGAACGCGCCTTGCCGCCGATGCGCAGCTTGACCATGTCGGTCTCGCCGGTGCCCGGCTCGACCTCGTAGGGCAGCACGCCGGCCACGGCATGGAGATCGGCCGCGCCACGCCCCATCAGGCGCTTGATCGAGGCGACGACATTGCGCGGCTCGCTGGCTACCAGCGCGCGCGCCTCGTCGCCCACCAGCACGCCACCCGCTTCGGGATAGGCGACCACCGACGGCACGAGTGCCTTGCCCGTCTCGTCGTGCAGCGCCGCCGGCGTGCCGTCGCGGGCAATCGCGACCACGGAGTTGGTCGTGCCGAGATCGATGCCGACCGCCAGCGAGCCCTCGCCGGCATGCGGCAACGGCGTTTCGCCCGGCTCGTGGATCTCCAGCAAGGTCATGCGTTCGACCGTTCAATATTCATGCGTCGTGCCCGTGCTTCCTCGGCGAATTTGTCGAGATAGCGCAGGCGAAGGAGCGCCTTTCTGATGGCGGCCCTGTCGTTTGCCAAGAACAAACTGCCCAGCCCCGCCAGCGCCTTCTGGATGTCCTGGCGCGCCTCGGCAGCCAGCTTGTCGACCGCTTCCGGCGTGCCGGCGTCGTGCAGCGCCTCGCGCGCTTCCATGGCTTCCATCAGCAGGTCCGGGTCGTCGATCGTCTTGCCGTCGCCCGGCAGTTCCACGCCCGCCCGCTCGGCCATGTAGAATGCGCGGCTCAGCGGGTCCTTCAGCGTGCGGTAGGCTTCATTGACCGAGGCAGCCTCGGCCGAGGCCCGCGCCCGCTCCTCGGGCGGCTTGGACACGAAGCGATCGGGATGCCACTGGCGCTGGAGTGCGAAATAGGCCCGGTCCAGCGCGGCGGCATCGAGATCGAGCGCCGCCGGCAGTCCCAGCCGCGCGAAATGATCCATGACCGGTCTTCAGACGTGGAAGGATTCGCCGCAGCCGCAGCGGCCCTTCTCGTTCGGGTTCCGGAACACGAAGCCCGACTTCAGCTTCTCTTCCTCGTAATCCATCTCGGTGCCGATCAGGAACAGCGAGGCCTTCGGGTCGACCAGCAGCTTAATGCCATGGGCCTCGATGACCTCGTCCATCGGCTCCTGCTTGTCGGCGAACTCCAGCGTATAGCTGAGGCCCGAGCAGCCCTTGGTGCGCACACCGATACGAATGCCCGCCGTCGGCTTGCCCCGCCCCTCGATCATCGTGCTGATGCGCTCGCCCGCAAGCGGCGTCACCGTCATCAACTGCGGACGGGGACGGCGCGGACGCGGCGCAGCCGGAGCTGCGGGCTTGGGGGTCTCGGTGGTCGTGGTCATACGCTGGGCTCCGAACTGAGCTACTCGGCCTTCTTGGTCGACTTGGCGCGATAGTCGGCGATCGCCGCCTTGATCGCGTCCTCGGCCAGGACCGAGCAGTGGATCTTCACCGGCGGCAGCGCCAGGTGCTTGGCGATGTCGGTGTTCTTGATCGCCTCGGCCTCGTCGATCGTCTTGCCCTTCACCCACTCGGTCACGAGCGAGCTGGAGGCGATGGCCGAGCCGCAGCCGAAGGTCTTGAACTTGGCATCCTCGATCAGCCCATCGGCGCCGACCTTGATCTGCAGCTTCATCACGTCGCCGCAGGCCGGTGCACCGACCAGGCCGGTGCCGACATCCTCGGACGTCTTGTCGAACGAGCCGATGTTACGCGGGTTCTCGTAGTGATCGATCAGCTTTTCACTGTAAGCCATGACACTCTCCTCAATTCTCGAGCGGCGCCCGAAGGGTTAGTGGGCAGCCCACTCGATGGACTTAATATCGATGCCTTCCTGGGCCATCTCCCAAAGCGGGCTCATCTCACGCAGCTTGTTGACGTGGCGGACCAGCTCGTCGACCGCGGTATCGATCTCGTGCTCCGTCGTGAAGCGGCCGAGGCCGATGCGCAGCGACGTATGGGCCATGTCCTCCTCGACGCCCAGAGCGCGCAGCACATAGCTGGGCTCCAGCGAGGCCGAGGTACAGGCCGAACCGGACGAAACCGCCAGGTTCTTGATGCCCATCATCAGCGACTCGCCTTCAACATACGCGAAGCTGATGTTGAGGTTGCCCGGGATGCGCTGCTCGAGGTCACCGTTGACGACGATGTCCGTGAGCTTGGCGCGCAGGCCGGTCAGCATGCGGTCCTGCAGCTTCTTCAGCCGCTTGGCCTCGGCGTCCATCTCCTTCATGCAGAGCTCGGCCGCCTCGCCCAGCCCGACGCAGAGCGGCGTCGGCAGCGTGCCGGAGCGGAAACCGCGCTCCTGGCCGCCACCGACGATCATCGGCACCAGTCGCACACGCGGCTTGCGGCGGACGTAAAGCGCGCCGATGCCCTTGGGCCCGTAGATCTTGTGGCCCGAGATGCTCATCAGGTCGACGTTCAGCGCCTCGACATCGAGCGGGATCTTGCCGGCGGCCTGCGCCGCATCGGTATGGAAGAAGACCTTCTTCTCGCGGCAGATCTTGCCGATCTCGGCCAGCGGCTGGATCACGCCGATCTCGTTGTTCACGGCCATGACCGAGACAAGGACCGTCTTGTCGGTGATCGCCGCGCGCAGCACGTCAAGATCGAGCAAGCCGTCCTGCTTCACCGGCAGATAGGTGACCTCGAAGCCCTGCTGCTCGAGGTGGCGACAGGTATCGAGCACGCACTTATGCTCGGTCACCGTCGTGATGATGTGGTTCTTCCGGTCCTTGTAGAACTCGGCCACGCCGCGGATCGCGAGGTTGTTCGACTCGGTGGCGCCGGAGGTGAAGATGACTTCCTTCTCGTCGGCCCCGATCAGCTTGGCGACTTGGGCGCGCGCCTTCTCCGTGCCTTCCTCGGCTTCCCAGCCGTAGGCGTGGCTGCGCGAGCCCGAATTGCCGAACTTGTGGGTAAAATAGGGCATCATCGCCTCGAGGACCCGTGGGTCCATCGGCGTGGTGGCCTGGTAATCCAGGTAGATCGGCTGATCGTTGCGCCGGATTTGGGTAATGGCTGTCATGCTAACCCCTTGAAACTCCTACGCTGCCCTGGCCCTACTGAGGGTGTGGGGAATATCCGACTGTCGTACTCGGGTATATAGGTTTTGCCACGCGGTGATCAAGCGTTCGATATCGTCGGCTTCGGTATTCCAGCCCAGGCTGATGCGGGTCGCACAGGCCGCTTCCGCCGCCGGCACACCCATCGCCTCCAGAACCGGCGACCGCTGCACCTTCCCCGACGAACAAGCCGCGCCGGCACTGATGCAGACACCGGCAAGATCGAGCGCCATGACCTGCGTTTCGGCCGGAACGCCCGGCATCGAAATGCAGCTCGTGTTGCCGGCCCTGGGCGCCTTTACACCGAAAACCTTGGCATCCGCCGCAATCTGGACAAGAGAAAGTTCAAGCCGATCGCGGAACGCCGACACATCGAGACCCGAAGCCGCTTCACTGGCAGCGGCACCGAAGCCGGCAATGCCCGAGACGTTCTCCGTACCGGCGCGACGATTGGATTCCTGACCGCCGCCCCGCCGATCCGGCGTGAACGACGCGCCCGCGCGCACGATCAGCGCCCCAACGCCCGTCGGACCGCCAAGCTTGTGAGCAGAAAGGCTCAGATAGTCGACGCCGAGGCCCCGGAAATCGACCGGCACCTTCCCTGCTCCCTGGACGGCATCGCAATGGACCAGCGCGCCGGCCGCCTGCGCGAGGCGCACGACCTCGGCGATCGGCTGCAGCACGCCGGTCTCGTTGTTGGCCAGCATCACCGACACCAGGGCCGGCTCAGTTGATTCCGCCAGCGCACGCTCCAGAGCCGCGAGGTCGAGAACGCCGTCACCGTCGACTGGCAGGATTTCCGCCTGCGGCACCGCACGGCGCACGCTGTCATGCTCGATGGCCGAGACCAGCACCCGCCGGCGTCCGGCACCGGACAAAGCTAGGTTGTTGGCTTCAGTACCGCCCGACGTGAAGATCGTCTCGCTGGTCCGGGCGCCGACGAGGGAAGCCACCTCGCGGCGTGCTCTATCGACGATCGACCGTGCTTTACGGCCGGCCGCATGGACCGAAGACGGATTGCCGCCCGCACGCAGCGCTTCGACCATGGCATCGAACGCCGCCGGCCTCAGGGGGCTGGTGGCGTTGTGATCCAGGTAAGCGACGGCGGGCATCGGACGTGCTGACTAGCTGGCGGCGGCCATCGAGGGGCCGGCATTCACCGGCGCCGGCGTCTCCAGAAGGCGCGTCGTCAGCTTGCGCTCCAGCACGTCGAGCAAGGTCACCGAGCTCAGGAACAGGTGGATCTGGTTTCCGAGCTCTTCCCACAGGTCGTGGGTCAGGCACTTGCTGCGGTCGGCGCGGCAGCCGGTGGCGCCCATCTCGGTGCAGCGCGTGGCACTGATCGGCTCGTCGACCGCCAGGATGATTTCCGACACCCGCGTGTCCGCCGAGCCCCGGGCGAGGCGATAGCCGCCGCCGGGACCGCGCACGCTCTTAACGAGACCGGCACGCCGCAGGCGGGCGAAAAGCTGCTCGAGATATGACAGGGAGATTTCCTGGCGGGTGGCGATATCCGACAGGGAAACCGGCTTCGCCTGGGCATGGCGCGCCAAATCGACCATCGCCATGACGGCGTAACGACCCTTGGTGCTGAGCTTCACAGCATCCTCCTCACGGCCAAAATCGGCCGGTCTTCGCTATGGAAACGCCTAAAGTTCTTGAAAACCAAGGCGTTGCTACGATATGCCAGCCCCCCAGACAGGGGTTCTGGGCAAAAACCAACTGCGTCGCTCGGATTTAATTAATCCCAGCGGGTTGGTCAAGTATCGTGAATCCCCACGAAGCAACTGCCAGATCAGTACGACCGGAGGGTCGATCAGGGTGAAAAACCGGAGTCTCGATGCCTGACGTGATGTTCACCGGCCCCGAAGGTCGCCTCGAGGGTCGCTATCACCAGAGCAAGGAAGAACGCGCGCCGATCGCGCTGATCCTGCATCCGCACCCGCAATATGGCGGGACGATGAATCACAAGGTCGTCTTCTCGCTGTTCCATGTCTTCGTGAACCGCGGCTTCTCGGTGTTGCGCTTCAACACGCGCGGCGTCGGCCGAAGCCAGGGACGCTTCGACAACGGCATGGGCGAACTGTCCGATGCCGCCGCGGCGCTCGACTGGCTGCAGGGCATGAACGCCGACGCCAAGTCGTGCTGGATCGCGGGCTACTCGTTCGGCGCGTGGATCGGCATGCAGCTGCTGATGCGCCGGCCCGAGATCGACTGCTTCGTCTCAGTGGCGCCGCCCGCCAACTCCTACGACTTCGCCTTCCTCGCGCCCTGCCCGTCTTCCGGCCTGATCGTCGGCGCGGAAAAGGACGAGGTCGTGCCGCAAGCCGACATCCAGAAGCTGGTGGCGCGGCTCTCGCTGCAGAAGGGCATCACGGTCGAGTCGCGCACCATCAAGGGCGCCAACCACTTCTTCCACGACTCGCTCGACAAGCTCGCAGTCGATGTCGACAAGTACGTCGCCAAGAGCCTGCTCAATCCGCCGGGCCGCGCGACCAGCAACAAGGAGCCCTGATCAGGGCTCCCTGATCAAGGTTCGTTGAGCCGGCCGCCCGTCATCGGACGCGGCGCGCCGGTGGTTCCGGGAAACGTCAGCGGCAGGCCGCGCAGGGATCGCACCGCCAAGAACGCGAAGGCCTGCGCCTCGAGCGCATCGCCGTCCCAGCCGAGATCGTCTGCCGTCACGACCTTGCCGCGCGTCTCCTCGGCGATGGCGCGCAGCAGCGTGGGATTACGTGCACCGCCGCCGCAGATCACCCATTGCGACACCGGCGACGTAAAGTGCTTCGACGCCAGCGCGATGGCGCGCGCCGTGCCGCGCGTCAGCGTGGCAGCCCCATCCACGACGCTGAGACCGTCGGCCCAGCTGTCGTTGAAGTCGCCGCGGTCGAGCGACTTGGGCGGCACCTTCGCGAAGAAGCGATGCTCGGCGAACCGCTCGACCCTTCCGCGATCGACCTTGCCCGCCGCCGCCAGCGCGCCGTCCTTGTCGTAACGCTGCCCGGCGCGACGCGCGCACCAGTCGTCGATCGGCCCGTTGCCCGGCCCGGTATCGAAGGCCAGCAGCGAACCGTCAGCGCCGATCCAGGTGACGTTGCCGACGCCGCCGATGTTCACGACGGCGAGCGGCCGCAGCAGGTCGGCCGCGAGGGCCGCGTGATAGACGGGGACCAGCGGCGCGCCCTGCCCGCCCGCCGCCACGTCGGCCGTGCGCAGGTCGTTGACGACCCGCACGCCCAGCGCCCGAGCGAGGGCCGCACCGTCGCCGATCTGCCAGGTGAAGTGGCGGTCGGGCTGGTGCGTGATGGTCTGGCCATGGAAGCCCACGAGGTCGAGCGTGTCGGGCGCGATGCCCGTCTTCGCCGCCCAGGCGCGCACGGCTGCAATGTGCAGGTCCGTGACAACCTGCTCGGCCGCTCGCGTCGCCTCTGTCTCCGCCGTGGCGCCGAACGCCGCACGGATGGTGCGACGGGCTTCATCCGGATAGGGCATCGTCAGGGTCGGACCGAAGGACGCGACGCGCTCGCCGTCGGTCTCGATCAGGGCCACGTCGACGCCGTCGACCGAGGTGCCGCTCATCAGGCCGAGGGCCCGCAGGAAAGATGAAGCCATGGGGGGAATGTGTTACACCCCCCGCGCCTTCAGGGACAATCAGCCAAGCAACGGACCGAGCGGAAGATGTCGGGTTTCAAGTCGGATTTCATGCGCATCGTGCACGAGCGCGGCATGGTGCATCAGTGCAGCGACACCGCATGCCTCGACGAGCTGCTGTCGAGCGGCACCCGCACGGCCTATATCGGCTTCGACTGCACCGCCGATTCGCTGCATGTCGGCCACCTGCTGCAGATCATGCTGCTGCGCTGGTGGCAGAAGAGCGGCCACAAGCCGATCGCGCTGATGGGCGGCGGTACGACCAAGGTCGGCGATCCGTCGGGCCGCGACGAGACGCGCCAGCTCCTCACGCCGGCGCAGATCGACGACAACATGGCGAGCATCAAGAAGAGCTTCGCCAACTACCTCACCTTCGGCGCCGGCGCGACCGACGCGGTGATGGCCAACAACGCCGAGTGGCTGGACGACCTTCTCTACATCCCGCTGCTGCGCGACGTCGGCCGCCACTTCTCGGTCAACCGCATGCTGACCATGGACTCGGTGCGGCTACGGCTGGAGCGCGACCAGCCGCTGACCTTCCTCGAATTCAACTACATGATCCTGCAGTCATACGATTTCGTGGAGCTGCACAAGCGCCACAACTGCATCGTGCAGATGGGCGGCTCGGACCAGTGGGGCAACATCGTCATGGGCGCCGATCTCGGCCGCCGCATGCAGGGCGCCGAGCTGTTCGCGCTGACCTCGCCGCTGCTCACCACCGCGTCGGGTGCGAAGATGGGCAAGACCGCCGCCGGCGCGGTCTGGCTCAATCCCGAGCGTCTGTCGCCCTACGAGTTCTGGCAGTACTGGCGCAACACCGAGGATGCCGACGTCGGCCGCTTCCTGAAGCTCTTCACCGACCTGCCGCTGTCTGAAGTGGCTCGCCTCGAAGCGCTGCAGGGCCAGGAGATCAACGAGGCCAAGAAGATCCTGGCCACCGAGGTCACCACCCTCGCCCATGGCAAGCAGGCCGCGGAGAGCGCCGCCGAAACGGCGCGGCGCACCTTCGAGGAAGGTGCCAAGGCCGACACTTTGCCGACCGTCGAGGTCGCGCGCGCCAAGCTGAAGGCCGGCATCGCGGCGTTCGAGCTGATGCACGAGGCAGGTCTTGCGGACAGCAAGAACGAGGCCCGCAAGCTCATCAAGGGCGGCGGCGGCCGGCTGAACGACAAGCCGATCGCCAACGACACGGTGATCGTGACCGAAGCCGATCTCGGTTCCGACGGAACGCTGAAGCTGTCGGCCGGCCGCAAGCGCCACGTCCTGGTACGCGCCGCCTAGCCGACGCATTCAGGGGCAACGCTCAGGGCGCGCGCTGCATCTCCCGTGCCCCGGCGGGCGCCTCCGGCGGCGGCGCTGGCGTGGCGCCGGGATTGGACTGGGAATTGAAGAAGTCGCGCAGGGCGCCCGGCGCCATTGCCGACATCATGTTGACGTCGGTCTTCAGGTCGTCGAACGGGCCGTGAAGCTGATAGGAGACGGCGAACATGCCGCCATCCTTGCCGCCGGTCAGCAGCGGCCCGAGCAGCGGCACATTCGACAGGAGGTTGTTCAGCGCGAAGGCCGGCACGACGATGCCGTTCAGCAGCGCGGTGTCGTTACCGAGGTCGATGACGCCCTGCGTCGTCAGCCCGATCGACTGGCCGCTGGTGCGGCCGTTGCGGACCTGGATCCGGTCGCCCGTCTTCACGAGATTGGCGCTGAGACTGTCGAACTGCTGCAGCGCATTGCCCGCGGCATTCAACCCGTCGATGGCCGAATTGAGCGTGCCAATGTCGCGGCGGGCCGTGACACGCTGGAGCCGATACGGCCCCATCTTCAGCGTGCCTTCGAGCGGCGGATCGGCCCAGGTATCGTTGAACTTCCCTTCGATATGCAGGTAGCCGTTGACCAGCCCGTCGATCCAGCCCGCCTCGCTCAGCAACTGGCCGAAGTCGGCGACATAGAAGAACAGCGTGCGGCCCTGCCCGGCCGGCGTTATCCGGAAGGTCGAGCCCTTCCCGCCGCCCATGGTGAGATCGGCGGAGGCGACGCGGTCGCCGATGAGTTCCAGGCGACCATTGAGGTAGCCCAGAGATCCCCGCTTCAGGACGATGTTCTGCAGCTGAATCTGGGCCTTGGTACTGGTCCGCGAGACCGAGGCCGCGCCTTTCGGCTCACGCGCCGCGACCTCGTTGCGGGCATGCAGCATGTCGCGCACGCGCTGCAGCTCGAGCGACTGGCCTTTGACGACAAGATCGACGCCACCCGGGTGACGCCGCCAGTCGACGGCCACGTCGGTCTGGCCGAGCTTGACCTGCGGCAGGCTGATCTGCTGCACGGCACCATCGGCGAAACGCACCTGCCCCTTGGCCTGCAACCCGCCGCCGCGCGCGTCGAAATCGGCTGTCGTGATCTTGCCGCCGCCGGCGAGCTTCAGCGTCATCGTGGCAAGCGCCTCGGTGCCCGCGTCCTTGGTCCAGGCGAGCGGCATGACGTTCAGTTTCGCCGCCTTCATGTCGAAGCGGCCCGCGACCTCACCGGTGCCGTTGGTGGCAACCTGATAGTGCAGTGTCGTGCCCACCGGTCCGGTGACATAGGGCTCGATCGACGGAAAGCCCGCCTTCTCCACAAGGCCCGCCGGCACGGTACCCTTCACGTCGTAGCGTCGGCGAAAGGGTACCTTGGCGCCGAACATCTCGCGCCAGGTGACGTCGACAAGGCTCCCGTCGAGCTTGCCCTGCCCCGTTACACTCAGCTCCGAACCGCTGTACTTCACGCGCGCCGTTGCGTCGGTGAGATCGACTTCGCCCAGCACATCCTTCAATGAAAAAGCGGTGAGCTGCGCGTCGGCACCGACCTCGATCTCCGCGACGGTCAGCGCATCGATCAGCGGGAAGCTCAGCGACACATCGATTGCCGCCTGGCCATCCAGGCGGCGATAGTCGAAAAGCGACTCCCGAGGCAGGCCGAGCTTGGGCCGCGCCAGGAAGCGCATGACATCCTGCGCCGAACCGGTGATCGGCAGCCGGATCGCCGCCATTTGCGGCGACGGCTTGTCGAGACCCGTAAGGTCGATCGTGCCGTCGGTCACCTTGAGGTTGACCGCACCGCCGCGGGCAATGTCGAAGTGCAGGCTGCCATTCTCGTAGCGGGCCTTCCCGGACACATCCTGCATCTCGGGCATGTGCGGCATGTAACGCACGGTCAGGCCGCCATAATCGAGAAAGGCCGCCATCCGGTCGATCTTGATGTCCGCGATATTGTCGACGGGCGCACTCGCGGCGAATTCGGCCGCCACGTCGACGGTCCCGGCGGTGACATTGGCGATCGCCCACCGGCGGCCTCCCTCGGCGAACACCAGCGGCCAGTAGTCGCCAAGCTTGTCGACCGGGATCTGGCGGATCTCGGCGCGGCCGGCAAAGTGGCGGGTCTCCGAGGCGCGGTGCCCGGCGCCGGTGATGACCACCCTCGCTGCGCCGAAATCGAAGTCGGCGCGCTCAATCTTGGAGGTATGCTCGACATTGTCGATGCTGAACCGCGCATTCATCGAGCGCACTTGATGCGCCACTGGCAGGATACCCGGCAGGGTCACGCTGCCATTGGCGCCGGTGATGTCGACGCCCACTGTCCTGAGTTCGCCCTTGCCGGTTCCCTCGATCTGCAGGCGGCCCGACAGCATTATGTCGACGCCGCGGAGGATCGACAGATCGGGCGAAAGATCGGCGAATATCCACGGCTTGAAGCCCGAAACCTTGGCCTCGACGGAGATTCGGCTGCGGTCGCGCGTGTAAACGCCGGCCAGCGAAAGGTCGAGTGGATCGCCATGTCCCGTGAAACGCGCATTGGCCGTGATGAACACGCCCGCCGCATCGCGTCGAAGCTCGGCGCTGGCGTCTGGCGCCGTCCAGGCCAGGCCCGATTTGAGGTCGCGGATCGTGACATTGGCATGCTCGACCAGCACAGAGTCGAGCTGGCCTATCAACGACTTGTAGTTCGGCTCGGCCAATAGCTGGTCGACCAGGATCGATACCGCCTCGCCCTGAGAGCCCTCTTCTTGCGACGTGAAGATGCGCTGGAAAACCCCGCCATCACGGGCAATGTCAGCTTCGATGACGGGACGCGTGATCGTGATCGAGGTCGGCAGCAGCATGCCCTGGACGACTGCGCGCGGCTCGAACGTCAGGGAGGCCTCCGGCACCCTGGCGATGACCTGCTCCTTCTCGTTCGTGAAGCGCAGGTTCGTGAATGCCAGCCGGACAGGCCGGCTGATACCGCTCCACTCGAAGAATATCTTGTCGAAATCGGGGTGAATGTCGTTACCCGGCACATCGATCAACTTGGCGATGCGTGGCTTCAGGAAGTCGAGATCCACCGGGCCCGACATCAGGCGCAGCGCGACCACGACAACCAGCGCGGTCAGGACGAGCACGACACCGACCGTTACACGTGCGACTACCCGGCAGGTCCGTTTGACCAAACTCTACTCTTTCCGTTCCTTGACGATGACGACGCGCTTGGGCAAGCGTGCCGTTGAAATGAGAATCTACCTGTCGACGCATTGAATGTCTTGGCTTTCGACCGCCCGCCTTCCTCGTCCGCATGATCGGGAACGGCAAGCCGTTGCCTGGGCACGCTGGGACGAACAAGCCACGCGACCGGACGACGCCTCGGCCGTCGCGCTGCTCGACGCGCTGTTCGGCAACAGCCCCTACCTGACGGAAACGGCGCTACAGAACCCGGTTTTTATGACCGATCTATGGCGTGGCGGTCCGGATGCCGCCATGGCCGACCTGATGGCCGAACTCGCGGCCACACGAGGCGAAGCCTCGGCGGGCGCTGCGCCGGCCGAGGTCGCATCGAGGCTTCGCCGTCTCAAGCGCCGCGTGGCGCTCGCCGTCGCCGTCGCCGACATCGCGGGGACCTGGCCGCTCGATCGCATCACCGGCGCGCTCAGCGACTTCGCGTCGGGCTGCCTGCGCGCCCTCACCGATTCCATCCTCCTCCAGCTCGAGCGCGACGGTCAGCTCGCGCTCGGCGGCAAGCCCGACGCGGCGGCCTTCACGGTGCTGGCCATGGGCAAGCTGGGCGCCGGGGAGCTCAACTACTCGAGCGACATCGACCTCATCCTCTTCTACGACCGCGACGCGCCGGCGCTGTCGGGGAACGAACAACTGTCGCGCCACTTCGTGCGTGCCGCCCGGCTCCTGGTGCAGCTCATGTCGGAGACATCGGCCGACGGCTACATCTTCCGCACCGATCTCCGCCTCCGCCCCGATCCCGGCTCGACGCCGCTCGCAATGTCGGTCCAGGCAGCCGAGCTCTACTACGAGAGCGTCGGCCAGAACTGGGAACGGGCCGCCATGATCAAGGCGCATCCGGTTGCCGGCAACGAGTCCGTCGGGGCGGCCTTCCTCACCGACATGACGCCCTACATCTGGCGCAAGCACCTGGACTTCGCGGCGATCCACGACATCCATTCGATCAAGCGGCAGATCAATGCCCATCGCGGCGGTGGCACGGTCAAGGTGCTGGGGCACAATGTGAAGCTCGGTCGCGGCGGCATCCGCGAGATCGAATTCTTCGCCCAGACCCAGCAGCTCATTTTCGGCGGCCGCAATCCCACCCTCAGGCTGCGGGCCACCTGCCAGACGCTGCGGGCGCTCGCGGCGGCCGGGCACATCACCGACAAGACGGCGGACGAGCTGATCGAGGCCTATGGCTTCCTGCGCCGCGTCGAGCATCGCCTGCAGATGATCGACGATCGGCAGACCCATTCCATACCGGCCGACGAACCGGGCGTGGCCGCCGTTGCGACCTTCCTGGGTTACGATACGTCGGAAGCGTTCCAGGAGGCGCTGCTTTCGACCTTGCGCCTCGTCGAGAGCCACTACGCCAACCTTTTCGAGGAAGCGCCGAGCCTCGCCGGCCCCGGCGGCAACCTGGTCTTCACCGGGACCGACGACGATCCGGGCACGCTCGAAACGTTGAAGTCGCTGGGCTTCCGCGATCCCTCGGCGGCAGCCGGAATCGTGCGACGCTGGCACCATGGCCGCTTCCGCTCGACCGCGACGGCCCGCGCCCGCGAACTCCTGACCGAGCTGATGCCCGGCCTGTTGAAGGCCCTGGGCGAAACCGCCGCGCCCGACCAGGCGCTGCTGAACTTCGACCTGTTCCTCAGCAACCTGCCGGCCGGCGTGCAGCTCTTCTCGCTGTTCAAGGCCAACCCTGCCCTGCTCGAGCTGCTGGCGACGATCATGGGCAGCGCCCCGGGTCTGGCCGCCCATCTCGCGCGCCGAACCTTGCTGCTCGACTCGGTGCTGTCGCCGGCCTTCTATCGCCCGCTGCCGCCGGCCGAGGAAATGGTTGCGGACCTTTCCGGGATGCTCGCCAGCGTCGATCACGAGCAGGACATCCTCGACCTGGCGCGCCGCTGGGCCAACGACCGCCGCTTCCAGGTGGGCGTCCAGCAGCTCAAGCGCATCGTGACGCCGGCCCAGGCTGGCCTCGCCTATTCAGACATCGCCGCCGCGACGATCTCGGCCCTCTGCGACCGCGTGGAGAAGCGCTTCGCCGAGACCCATGGTGGCTTCCACGGGCAGCGGCTGGCCGTCCTCGGCCTGGGCAAGCTCGGCAGCCGCGAAATGTCGGCGACATCCGATCTCGACCTGATCTTCGTCTACGACATCCCGGCCGGCATGGAAGCGTCCGACGGGCCGAAGCCGCTGTCGCCCATCCAGTACTACACGCGCCTCAGCCAGAAGATGGTGACGGCGCTGACCGCCCACACCAACGAAGGCGCGCTCTACGAAGTCGATATGCGCCTGCGGCCTTCAGGGCGCTCCGGGCCGCTCGCCAATTCGCTGGAAGGGTTCGAGACCTACCACGCACAGTCTTCATGGACGTGGGAGCATATGGCGCTGACACGCATGAGGGTGATCCACGGCCCGCAGGCGCTGATCGAGCGCCTGACCGACATCGTGAGATCGACCCTCTGCCGCACGCGCGATCCGGAAACGCTGGTCCGCGATGTCGCCGACATGCGCGACCGCATCGCCCAGCACGCGCCCCCCAAGAGCCCGTGGGACTTCAAGCACCTGCCCGGTGGCCTGTTCGACATCGACTTCGTGGCCCAGTACCTGGCGCTCCGTCACGCCTGCGCCCACCCCGACATCCTCGACCCTCATCCGGCGGAGATGCTGCGCCGCATGGCCGAGGCCGGCCTGATTGCCTCGGCGGATGCCGACAGGCTGCGGGCGGCCAGAACGCTTCTGTCGGACGTGCAGAGCCTGCTGCGCCTCACCCTGAACGGCGACGAGGCGGCCTTCGACGAGACCAAAGCCCCGGAAGGCCAGCAGCGCCTGATCGCCGCCACGGAAGGCGCCAGCGACCTCGCCGACCTGCGCGCGCGGATCGAGGCCGAATCGAAAACCGCGCGTGCTATATACGAGCGCATCGTGGAGGCGCCGGCACTGGCTGCGGGCTGGCAAGCGAGGAGCAAGAAATGAGCGTCGTCGAAGGCAAGAAGGCCCCGGATTTCACCGCCGCGACCGATGGCGGCGGCAAGCTCAAGCTGTCGGACCTGCGCGGCAAGCCGGTGGTGCTCTACTTCTATCCCAAGGACGACACGCCGGGCTGCACGACCGAGGCCTGCGGCTTCCGCGACGGCGCCGCCGCCTTCAAGAAGCTGAAGGCCCAGGTGGTCGGCGTCTCCAAGGACAGCGTCGCCCGCCACGACAAGTTCAAGGCCAAGTACGAGCTCAACTTCCCGCTCGTATCGGACGAGGACGGCAAAGTGTGCGAGAAGTACGAGACCTGGATCGAGAAGAGCCTCTACGGGCGCAAGTACATGGGCATCGACCGCGCCACCTTCCTGATCGACAGCGAAGGCGTGGTCCGCAAGATCTGGCGCAAGGTCAAGGTCGCCGGACACGTCGACGAAGTGCAGGAAGCACTCAAGGCGCTTTAGCCTCAGCGCCTTCTAACCTCCCGCCTCACCCTGAGGAGGCCGCAAAGCGGCCGTCTCGAAGGGTGGACAACGGACGCGGTGCGCGTGCCCATGCTTCGAGACGCGCTCCTGCGGAGCGCTCCTCAGCATGAGGTTGTGTGGGTATTCGTTCGACAGACTCCCGCGGTCACATGACCTTGTTCAGGCTTTTCAGAGCGCGGATCGTTTCGCGCAGGCCGAGATGCAGGAGCTTGTCGCGGCGGATCACGATCGCGAGCTTGCGATAGAGGCGTGGCGAGAGCGGCCGCACCACGAGGTTGGCGCGGTCGGCTGCCTCGCGCACCGCGACTCCCGGCAGGACGGCGCAGCCCAACCCCGCCTCCACCAGGCGCTTGATCGCCTCGACGCTGCCCAGCGCCATCTTGGGCTTGAGCTCGACGCCGCCATTGAAGAACCACTGATCGGCGATGACCCGCGTCTGGCCGCCCGGTTCGAACATGATGACCGGTTTGCTGGCCAGGACGGCGGGCGTCACACGCCGCGGCAGGGCCACGCCGTCGCGCACCGCCACCGCCACGAACTCGTCGTCGAGCACTGGCGTCACTTCCAGGCCACGGCCACCTGCCGGCAGGGTCACCAGCCCGATATCGAGCGCATTGTCCTGCACGGCCTTCACGACGTCCGAGGTGTTGCCGGTGGCGATGGTGATTTCCAGCTCGGGCAGTTTGCGGCGCAGGCCGCGCAGCATCGGTGGCAGGCGGAAGATGGCGGCCGTGGCGCCCGTGCCGAGCCGCACGCTGCCGACCTCGCCGCTGGTGAACCGCGCCATTCCTTCGAGCAAGGCGGCCACGGCGCCGTCCAGCCGGGCCGCGTGATCCAGCAGTTCGTTGCCGGCCGCCGTCGGCATCGCGCGCCGACCCAGCCGTTCGAGCAGGCGCACACCCAGCCGCTTCTCGAGTTGCCCGATCTGCTGGCTGATCGCCGGTTGCGTCAGGTTGAGATGCGACGCCGCGGCGGAGAACGAGCCCAGCCGCACGACCTCGGTGAAGGCGTTGACGTGATCGAGGTTCAGTCCGCGCATGACAAATTTTCTCTTATGGTTTTCATAAGATAACAAGATTTCCCTTATGTCTCCATCGCCCGCAGATTGCGCCCATGTCGCATCGCAACGGGTTCGGAGACATCGTCATGGAGATCGGCCGCTATATCGGCGCCTCGCCCTGGTCGCGGATCCGCCAGCGCGAGGCGCTGCGCAACCTGGACGACCGGCTGCTGTCGGACATTGGCCTGTCGCGCGAACAGGTTCTATCGGGAGGAACGATGATGAGGACGGCCGTCGACGTTCGCGACGCCCGCGAAGGCGACATGCGCTTCGTGCAGGAGATCTACGCCCACCATGTGCTGCACGGGCTGGCGAGCTTCGAGGAAGCCGCGCCCACCGTCGCCGAGATGATCGGACGCCGCGAAGGCGTGCTGAACCTCGGCCTGCCCTATCTCGTGGCCGAGATGGACGGGCGCATCGTGGGCTACAGCTATGCCTCGCTGTACCGGCCGCGCCCGGCCTATCGCCACACGATCGAGGATTCGGTCTATGTCCGCGACGGCTTCGCAGGCCACGGCATCGGCCGCGAGCTGCTGTCGAGCCTGATCAGGCGCTGCGAGAACGGCCCCTGGCGGCAGATGCTGGCGGTCATCGGCGATAGCGCCAATGCAGGCTCGATCGGCCTGCACGGCAGCCAGGGCTTTCGCCAGATCGGCAAGCTCGATGCCGTCGGCTTCAAGTTCGGCCGCTGGGTCGATTCGATCCTGATGCAGCGGCCTCTCGGGAAGGGCGACCTCGCCCTTCCCTGAGTTCAGCCGAAGCTACTTCTTGGCCGGCGACCAGCCGTAGATCTTCTGCAGCGAGCCGCCCATCAGGGTCGCGCGATCGCTGTCAGACAGGCGGTCGGTGACGCGGAAGGAATCGACGCCCTCCTTGTAGGTGAGCAGCGCCACGGCGCGCGTCCAGTCGGTGCCCCACATGCAACGATCGAGGCTGAAGGCATCGAAGATGCGGCCCAGTGGATCCCAGATGTCCTTGTACGGGAACTTCTCGTGGCTGAGCGTGCAAGCGCCGGTGATCTTCACGACGACGTTCGGGTTCTTGGCCAGGTCCAGCAGCAGCGGCAGCTCGTGCCATGGGTCCTTCGGCGCCGGCGGCGCCATCGGCTGCTCGAGGCCGAGATGGTCGATCACCAGTGTCGTGTTGGGATTGCGCTTGGCCAGCTCACCGACCTGCGGCAGGCGCCCGCGCGCCATCAGGTTGACCGGCAGGTCGTGCTTGGCCGCGGCGGCGAGCACGCGGTTGATGCCGGGGTCGGCGGCGTCTGTCGAAATCTCCGGCGTGAACATGATGCGGATGGCAACGGTGCCGTCCATCGCCGCCCAGTCGGCGATCGTGCCCTCGACCTTGGGATCGTTGGCGTTGACCGGCTTGATGACGCCGAAGCGGCCGGGATGCGCCTTCTGGACGCCGACGGCATAGCTCTCGTCCCAGCGATACATCGTGTAGACCGAGACCAGCAGCGCGCCGTCGACGCCGACAGAGTCCATCGCCTTGATCATGTCCTCGGCGGTGACCTCGGGTGGTCCTGCCAGCACTGCAGTCCACGGGCGGCCCGGATGGTTGCGCTCGTAGCAGTGAACCTGGGCGTCGATCGTCGGCATGCGTTTCTCCCTTACAATGCGCGGACGGTACCGCCACCACTGCATTTGTCATCGAAATTCGCGGATGCCACCCACCATGCGATACGATTCCCACATGGCGGCACCGGCCGGCTCTCCGATAGATTCGCGGATGTCAGTCCCCTCTTCCCCCCGGAGGCTCGAACATGGCGTTCCAAGGAAAACAGACGATCGGCCAGATCTGCATCACGCTCATCGTCCAGGATGTCGCGAAGGCCGTGGATTTCTATCGTGACGTGCTGGGTGCCGAGGAGATCCAGCGCAACTTCTCTTACGGCCCGACTGATCCGCCGGGCGACGAGATGCTGTCGGCGGAACTGAAGCTCGCCGGCGCCTGGCTGAACGTCGGCAAGGAAAATCCGCGCTGGCGCGACGCTCCGCGGCCGGATTGGCCGCGCTCGCCGACGAGCGCCGGCACCACCTCGGTCTTCCTGACCATCTATGTCGACGATGTGGACGAGGTCTACGCCCGCGCCGTTGCCCGTGGCGCGAATGCGCTCGCCAAGGACGAGGTCCCGCACGAGACCTATTGGGGCGACAAGGCGGTGAACCTCATCGATCCGTTCGGTCATGCCTGGCGTCTCCAGACGCGCCTCGAAGATGTCGCGGAAGCCGACCTGGCCGCCCGCTTCGAAGCCCAGCGCGCCCGTATCCGCGCAGAGAGGGCGGCGCAGCGGGCATGACTGTCGAAGCCGTGCGCGCCTTCCTGTCGACGCACGCACCTGACCTCAGGATCGTCGAACTCGACGCCAGCACCGCCACCGTCGAGATGGCGGCGCGCGGCCATGGCGTCGCGCCGGCGCAGATCGCCAAGACTCTGTCGCTGCGCATCAAGGATCGCACGATGCTGATCGTCACGTCGGGCGATGCGCGATTGAACAATCGCAAGATCAAGGACGTGCTGGGCGGCAAGCCCCGCATGCTCGGCGCCGATGAAGTCGTGGCGTTGACCGGCCACCCGGTGGGCGGCGTCTGTCCGTTCGGACTTGCGACTCCGCTCCCGGTCTATTGCGACGTCTCGCTCAAGGCATTCGGCGAGGTTGTTCCCGCCGCCGGCTCGACCAACTCGGCGGTGCGCATCGCGCCCGAGCGCATGGCAACCCTCGTGGGTGCCGAGTGGATTGACGTCTGCGACCGGCAGCCATGAGCTGGCGGGACATCCTCCGAGATCTGTTCGCGGCTCCGCCCGTGTCCACGGGAAGCGCCTCAACGCGATCCAATCGGTTCGATCTGGGCGTCTGCCCCGGCTGTCGCGGCCTGCGTTTGATGGCGAGCTCCCGCTGCGAGCATTGCGGCAGCACGGCCAGCGTCACCGCAGACGCCTGACTGCGCTATCGTTCCGCCGCGTTGCGGCGCCCCTCCCTCTGAAGGTGTTTTCGATATGAAGGTTTTCAGCACGATCGCCATCCAGGGCGTGGTCGAGCAACTCGTGCCCGCGTTCGAGAAAGCGCACGGCTGCACGCTCGACTTCACCTGGGCGACGGCGCCCCTGCTCCTGAAGCGGCTTCAGGCCGGCGAGAAGGCCGACGTGCTGCTCCTCAATCGCGCGGCCACCGACACGCTGCTTGCCTCGGGCGGGATCATCGCCGGATCCGACGTCGTGCTCGCCAGCTCGGCCACGGCCATCGCCGTGAAGGCAGGCGCTCCGAAGCCTGACATCTCCACGCCGGAGGCGCTGAAGCGCACGCTGCTGAATGCGAGGGCGATATCCTACACCGATCCCGCGGCCGGCGGCGCCAGCGGCATCTACTTCGCGAAGCTGCTCGAACGGATGGGCATCGCGGCGGAGATCAACGCCAAGACGAAATTCCCGCCGCCTTCGGGTTACTCAGGCATGTTCCTGCCGACCGGCGAGGTCGACCTTGCGGTCCAGCAGGTCCCGGAACTGCTGCACGTCCCCGGGATTGAGATCGTCGGCCCCCTGCCCGGCGACCTGCACATGGTCACGGTGTTCGTGGCCGGCATTCCGACCGACAGCACGCAGCCGGCCCTGGCGAAGGCATTGATCGAAAGCCTCCGCACGGAAGAGGCCAAGGTGCTCTTCCGTGTGAAGGGGCTCGAACCGGGTTAGGCCTTCGCGACCTTCTGCTCTTCCAGGCGATCGGTCGCCGGCGGCGGCGTGCGCGACAGGGCGGCCATTTCGGCGTAAAGCTCGGGCGTCATGGCGACGTTCACCGAGTCCAGAGAAGCCTGAAGCTGGTCGAGGTTGCGTGCGCCGATGATGGGCGCAGTGATCGCGGGATTCGCGCCGACCCAGGCGATGGCCGCGCTGACCGGGTGCAGGCCCTTCGCCTTGCAGAGCGCGACGTACTTCTCGGCGGTCTCGAAGGCCCATTCCTCGCCGTAGCGCGCCTCGTACATCTTGTTGGTCTTGAGACGTCCCGAGGCCTCGCCGGAATACTTGCCCGACAGGAGACCGGCGGCCGCCGGGCTGTAGGGAATGACGCCGATGCCGTTGGCCGCTGCCATCGGCAGCAGCTCGACCTCGGCCTGGCGCTTCACCAGGTTGTACATGGGCTGGATGACCTGCAGGCGCGCCCAGTTGTTGCGCTCCTGGATGTCGACCGCGCGCTGGGTCTGCCAGGCCGACCAGTTGCTGACCGCCGGATAGATCACCTTGCCCGAGCGCACGAGGTCCTCGAGGCCGCGCATCATCTCGTCGATCGGCGTGACGGCGTCGTAGCGATGGAGGAACAGCACGTCGATGCGGTCGGTCTGCAGGCGGCGCAAGCTTGCCTCGACGGCCTGCACGACGTGACGGCGATTGGCGCCGCCGGCGTTCACGTCGGGGCCGGTCTTGTTGAAGCACTTGGTGGTGATCACCAGCTCGTTGCGATGGTCCTTGGCCAGCCGGCCCAGGATCTCCTCGGACTTGCCCTTGTTGTACTCATTGGCCGTGTCGAAGAAGTTGATGCCGGCGTCGCGCACCGCCTTGTACATCGAGGCTGAGGTGGCCTCGTCGGCGTCGCCGCCGAAGGACATGGTGCCGAAGCAGAGTTGCGAGACGTGGATGCCGGTACGGCCGAGGAGCTTGGTTTTCATGCCAGCCTTCTAGCACGCCGCGACACGGTTCTGCAGCCACCATGGAAAACCATCGGTCTTCGCTTTATGAGAAGCCCGACGATTTCGTGCAGGATGTGTTGTGGCGAGAAAGACAATCAGCAAGAAGGCGAGCCGTCCCAATCTGCCGGAGCGCATTCTCGACGTCGCGGAGGAACTCTTCGGGAGGGTCGGCTATGGCGGCGCGACCACACGGGCGATCGCCAGCCGTGCCCGCGTGAATGTCGGGCAGCTTCATTACTATTTCGAGTCCAAGCGCGCGATTTTCGAGGCGGTGGTGGCCCGGCACGGCACCGAGGTCACCGAGCGGCGCCGGCAACTCTTGCTGGAAGCGCAGGCCCGCTATCCGCGCGGCATCGTCCCGCTCGACGTGCTGGTCGATGCGCTGGTCCGCCCCCTCCTGATGGCCGAACCGCGCGCCAACGGACGGCGGCGCGCCTCGATGCAAATGCATGCACGCCTCTTCACCGATCCCGACGACACGGCGAGCGCCGTGCGCGCCGACATCTACGACGAGACCAACGCGCTCTACGTCGAGGCCATCCAGCGCGCCCTGCCGAAGATCCCGGCGAACACGCTCTACTGGCGCTACTACTTCATGATGGGCGCCTACGTCTGGACCCTGCTGCAGCCCGGCCGTCTCGAAGCGATCTCCCAGGGCAATTGCGATCCCGCGGACATGGAAACCGCCATCCGCGAGATCGTGCCCTTCGTCTGCGCTGGTCTCGCCGCGCCGGTCGAGCGCTAGAGGCCTTCCGAATCACGTCGGCTGCCCCACGACGACCTCACCCTGAGGAGCGCTCCGCAGGAGCGCGTCTCGAAGGGTGGGCACGAGCACCATGTCTGTTGCCCATCCTTCGAGACGGCCGCTGCGCGGCCTCCTCAGGATGAGGGAAGTAAGAACACGCGAAGTGGACAGACGCTAAGCCGCCTTCACACGGCTCTTCAGGCGGCAGCGGCATTTGTCGAACTGGTGGAGCTCCACCATGTTGCCGCACGGGTCGTTGAGGAAGAGCTGCTCGGCATCGGGTCCGGTTGCCCCCTTGAGTGACCAGTAGGTTGCGCCGAGCCGGTCGAGTTCAGCCTTGGTCTCGACGATGTTCTCGACGGCAAGCGCGACATGCGGCGCGGTCGGATCCTTGCCCGGACCTTGTGCGAAGCGCGAGGGAACGTCGCCGCCGATCAGGTGGATCTGGCCGACATCGCCGATGTTGATCCACATGCCGGGAATGCCCGGGATCTCCGGACGGCCGGTGTCGTGCTCAAGGCCGAGCACGCCGGTGTAGAAATTCTTCAGGTCTTCGATCGTCTTTTCGCCGGCGTCGATGCGCACGCCTTGATGATGAAGCTCCAGCACTTTGATGGCCATCTCTGCTCCTCCCGAGAGCTGTTCCGTTGCTGCGAAGTATTGCCGACAGCAGATCGATCGATCAACAAATTAGGTCACTTGACCTGATCGCGCGACGCAAGCATCGTGACGGCAAGAACAAACGGCACATTGCCGGGAGGAAAATTCGATATGCGGACCAAGCGGGCCGCCGACTGGACACCGTCGGCGACGTTGCCCAGCACGCCGGTTTCGTTCACCGGCGTCACCTACGCAGAGATGCTCGACCGCGCCCGCGCGCTGGCACCGACGATCGCCGCGCGCGCCGAGGCCTGCGAGAAGCTGCGCCGCCTGCCCGACGACACCGAGCGCGACCTGCACCGCACCGGCCTCTTCCGCATGGTCCAGCCGGCGAGGGTCGGCGGCGCCGACCTCGATGTCGGCATCCTGGTCGACACCTGCGCCGAGATCGCGCGCGTCTGTCCGTCGACTGCCTGGAACCTCGGCAATCTCGGCAGCCATCACTGGATGCTGGGCTATTTCCATCCCGAGGCGCAGGACGAGATCTGGGATGCCTCGCCCGACGTGCTGATCGCTACTTCGCTGATTTTCCCCGCAGGCCGCGGCCGCAAGGTCGAGGGCGGTTACGAAGTCACCGGACGCTGGCCGCTCTCCTCCGGCATCGACAATTCCGACTGGAACATGCTGGGCTTCATGGTGCGCGAGCGCGACGACGGCCCGCCCGTCGACCAGCGCTTCGCCCTGATTCATCGCTCGCAGTACGAGATCATCGACACCTGGCACGCGGTCGGCCTCTCCGGCACCGGCTCGAAGGACGTGGCGGTCAAGAACCTGTTCGTGCCGGACGTGCGCACGGTCTCGGCCTGGTCGATGAACGGCAAGCCGCACCCCGGATCGGCCGTCAACACCTCTCCCCTGTTCCGCCTGCCCATGCTGGCGCTCGGCCCCTACGTCCTGTCGGGCGTGCTGCTGGGCTGTGCGCAGGGTGCCTACGAAACGGTCGTCGGCGCGGCCCGCAAGCGCAACGCGACGACAACGGGACAGCCGTTCGGCGCCAGCCAGGCCGTGCAGATCAAGGTCGCCGAGGCGAGCGTCCGCATCGACACGGCCGAGATCATGATGAAGCGCGCCTGCGAGCACGCCATGGCGGTGGCCCGGTCCGGCGCCGACGCGGCGCACGATGACAAGGTCCGTTACCGGCGCGACGCGTTCTTTTCCGCCCGGCTCTGCCTGGAAGCCGTCGACATATTGATGGGCATGGCGGGATCGAGCGGCCTCTACCTCAGCGGCTCGATGCAGCGCCTGTTCCGCGATGCGCACGCAGCCAACGCCCACGTCATGTTCTCGACCGACATCCAGGGTGCATTGTTCGGACAACACGCGCTCGGCATGGCCGGGCCACCGCCGCTGCTCTGACTAAAAGCGACGGCCATAAAGAAGTTCAACGAGCGGGAGGAAGAAAAATGTCAGTCAAGTCATTCATCGCAAAGTTAGCCGGCGCCACGGCGCTGGTCGGACTGTCGGCCTTCGCCGTCCAGGCGCAGACCTCGGGTGAGCCGGTCAAGATCGGCGCCATCGTTTCCGTCACCGGCGCAGGCGCCGGCCTCGGCGTGCCCGAGCGCAACGGTCTGCTGCTGGCCGAGAAGGACATCAACGCCAAGGGCGGCATCAAGGGCCGGCCGATCAAGATCATCGTCGAGGACGACGCGTCGAACCCCGATACGGCACTCAGCAAGGCCAACGACCTGATCTTCGGACAGAAGGTCCAGGCGCTGCTCGGCCCCTCCCTCACCGCCAGCACCGTCGCCGTCGGCGGCGTGACGCATGCCAACAAGATCCCGCAGATCGCCTTCACCGGTATCGGCCCGGCGGTCGAGCGCGACCGCAAGTGCGTCGCTCACGTGCTCCCGCCGCAGCGCCTCAATGCCACGGCGCTGCTCGAATATGCCAAGAGCATCAAGGCTTCGAAGATCGGCGTGCTGCATGATGCCGGTTACGGCAACGTCGTGATGGCCGAGCTGCGTCCGCTCGCCGACAAGTACGGCGTCAAGCTGGTCGCCGTAGAGAAGTTCGAGATCGGCGCCACCGACACCACGACCCAGGCCGCCAAGGTGAAGGCGTCGCAGCCCGATGCGGTGTTCATCATCGCCACCTCGGCCACGCCGTTCCGCAACGTCAAGCAGATCCAGATCACCCAGCCGGTGGTCGCCGCGATCGGCTCCTCGTCGTACGAGTATGTGAACGCCATGGGACCGGCGGCCGACAACATCGTGATCCCCGAATTCGTGGTCGGCGAGGATCCGCTGCCGCACCAGAAGGCATTCGTCGAGCTCTACAAGACGGCCTACAATTCGACGCCGAAGAACTACGAGGCGGCGGCCTGGGATGCGGCGCAGATCATCGCCGCGGCCCTCAACAAGGCCGGTGCCGACGCCACGGGCGAGAAGCTCTGCGAAGCCATGAAGGCGCCCTATACCGGCGTGCTGGCCAACTACGACTTCTCGGCCGACGACATGACCGGCATTCCGCTCTCGAGCTTCATCTTCTCGAAGCTGGTCGGCGGCAAGTACACGCGCACGCCGTTCCGCGTCTCGCAGTAACGATCGACAGCGGCGCAGGCCTCCTCGGGGGTCCTGCGCCGCGCCTTCTTTTGCGCGGAAGCATTCCTTCATGACACTGAGCCTGGTCCTTCAGGCCCTCTTCGCGGGCGTGACGAACGGTATCGTCTACGCGCTCGTCGGCATGGGCCTGTCCGCCATCTTCAAGGGCAGCCGCGTGATCAACGCCATGCAGGGCGAGTTCGCCGTCATCGGCGCCATGACCACCGTGCTGCTGCTCACCAAGGCCGGCTGGCCCTATGCCGCCGCCATCGCCGGCGGCGCGATCGCGGGTGCCCTGGTCGGCGCCTTCATCGAGGTCGCCTTCGTCCGCTACATGGCCAAGAAGAATGCGAGCGAGGACAGCTTCCTGCTGCTGACCATCGGCCTCGCCCTCTCCCTCTCGGCCAGCATCCTGTACTTCGTCGGCCGCGACGGCCACCTGCTGCCCCCGCTCGGCGGCGAGGGCGTGCTGATCGTCATGGACGCCGTCATCCAGTTCCACGCGCTGTGGCTGATCGCCATCGGCATCGGCGCGACGCTCGCGCTGCGCGCCTTCTATCACCGCACCACGATCGGCTTGTCGATGATGGCGGCCTCGATCGACGCGGATGGCGCCGCCACCACCGGCATCAACGTCAGCCGCATGCGCACCTTTACGTTCATCCTGGGCGGCCTGCTGGGCGCGCTGGGTGGCATCCTGGTGACGCCGCTGATCTCCGTCGACTACACGCTCGGCCTCAACCTCACCCTAAAGGGCTTCGCTGCCGCCGTGCTGGGCGGGCTCACCAACCCGCTGGGCGCCGCCGTCGGCGGCATCACCCTGGGTCTGGTCGAGTCGCTGGCCATCATCGGCATCTCGTCGAGCTACAAGGACGTCGTCGCCTTCTCCGTGCTCATCATCATCATGATCCTGATGCCTCAAGGTATCCTCGGCCGCGCCGGCCGGCGGGGAGGCTGAGCGCATGAATTCGCGCACCCTCCTCTGGCTGGTCCCCTGCCTCGTTATCTGGGCCATCCTGCCCTTCATCGTGCCGCGCAACATCGCCGACCTGCTGGTGTTCACCGGCATCTACACGGTGGCCGGCCTCGGCATCGGCCTGCTGCTGGGCCATTGCGGCATCGTCAACCTGGCGCAGGCCACCTTCTACGGGCTCGGCGCCTATGCCAGCGCCTACTGCACCGTGATGATGGGCCTGCCCAGCATCGTGGGCTTCGTCGTCGGCGCCGTGGTCAGCATGGCGCTGGCCTATGTCATCGGCCGGCCCATCCTGCGTCTCACCGGCTACTTTCTGGCACTCGGCACCCTGGCGCTCAGCGCCATCGCCAGCGCGCTGTTCTTCGAATGGGATTGGCTGACCGGCGGCACCCTGGGCATCGGCGGCATCCCCAAGCTCGACCTGTTCGGCTTCCTGCTCGACCGGCCCTCGCGCTACTATTTCTTCGTCTGGATCGTGGCCTTCGCCTGCATGGCGGTGGCGCACAACCTGGTCGACAGCCGCACCGGCCTGATGCTGCGCTCCATGCGCGATTCCAGCACCGCGGCCGCCGCCCTCTCGATCGATCTCCAGGCGCTGCGCACCAAGGTCTTCGTCGTCTGTGCCCTGTTCGGCAGCCTGGCCGGCAGCCTGTTCGCCCATCACGTCTCCTTCGTCAGCACGCAGAGCTTCACCGTCGACCGGTCCATCAGCTTCCTGCTGATCCCGGTGATCGGCGGCGCGACCTCGATCCCCGGCATCGTGGTCGGCGCGCTGTTCGTGACCTTCCTGCCCGAGCTGCTGAGCAAGCTGGGCGACATCCACGGGATGCTGTTCGGCCTGGCGCTCGTCGCCGTCGTCGTCCTGATGCCGGAGGGGCTGGTCGGTGCGTTCGGCAAGCTGCGGACCCGGCTCGCCAAGCGGGGTAACGGCAATGGCTGAGCCCCTTCTCGCCCTCAAGGAGGTCGGCCATTCGTTCGGCGGCCTCTCCGTGCTGCGCTCCGTCACCTTCGACGTGCCCGAGGGCGGCATCATCGGCCTGATCGGGCCCAACGGCTCGGGCAAGACAACGCTGTTCAACATCGTGACCGGCTACATCCGACCGCTGGCCGGCACCGTCACCTATCGCGGCGCTGCGCTCGGCCGCGACACGATCCAGCAGCGCGGCCTGCGCGGCCTCGTCCGCACCTTCCAGACGCCGCAGGTCTTCGAGCAGATGACCGTGCTGGAGAACGTCATGGTCGGCTGCACCAAGCTCACACGCACCAGCATGCTGCAGGACCTGCTGCGCACCCCGGCCGCGCGCGGCCAGATGCGCGAGATCCGCGAACGCGCCGAGGCGGCTTGCGAGCGCTTCAGCCTGACGGCGCTGCGCGACCTGCCGGCCGCCAGCCTCACCGCCGGCCAGCGCCGCATCCTCGAGATCGCCCGCGCCGTGGTCGGCGAGCCGCGCCTCCTGTTGCTCGACGAGCCCTCGTCCGGCCTCAACGTCCAGGAGATCGACGACCTGCGCGACTGGATCGTGCGGCTGAACGAGGAAGGCATCACCGTCCTGCTGGTGTCGCACGACATGGGCCTGATGACCGTGGCCCGCACCGTGCACACGCTCTATTTCGGCGAGATCATCGCCAGCGGCGACATGGCCGCCATCCAGCGCGACCCGCGGGTCCGCGAAGTCTATCTCGGGGTCTGATCGTGCTGGAAGTGACCTCCGTCTCCGCCGGCTACGGCGCCCTCACCGTCCTACGCGACGTCTCGCTCAAGGTGGGTGACGGCGAGGCCGTGGCCCTGGTCGGCGCCAACGGCGCGGGCAAGACCACCCTCGTCCGCACCGTCTGCGGCCTGCTGCGCGCCCGTGGCGGCCGCATCGTGAAGAACGGCACCGACATCACCGCGACGCCGGCCCACGACCTCGCCAAGCACGGGCTCGCCGTCGTGCTGGAGAACCGCCGCCTGTTCGGCGAGCTGTCGGTGCGCGAGAACCTGATCCTGGCCGAGACGGTGGGCCGCAAGGTGCGCGGCGCCAACATGCGCTTCTCGTGGGACGAGGTGACGGCCCTCTTCCCGGTGGTGAAGGAGCGGCTCGCCTCGCCAGTCGAGCTGCTGAGCGGCGGCCAGCAGCAGATGGTGGCGATCGCCCGCGCCCTGCTGCTGCAGCCCGACCTGCTGATCATGGACGAGCCCTCGACCGGCCTCGCGCCCAAGGTCGTGAAGGACATCCTGCTGGTCATCAAGGCGCTGCGCGAGCGCGGCATGGGCCTGCTGCTGATCGAGCAGAATGTCGGCATCGCCTCGGAGATCACCGACCGCGCCTATGTCATGGCGGTCGGCAGCATCGTCCACGAGATCGGCCCCGGCGAATGGCAGTCCTTCCTCACCGACGAACGGCTGGTGAAGGCCTATCTCGGCTGACAGGGGCGCGCTAGGCTCCCTCAAAACAACCGGGGGAACAGCGTGCAAGGCGAAGCTTCCTACGATTTCATCGTGACCGGCGCAGGCTCCGCCGGTTGCGCCGTCGCCGGCCGGCTCAGCGAAGACGGCCGGCTCAGCGAAGACGGCCGCTTCTCCGTGCTGCTGCTCGAGGCCGGACCGCGCGACACCTATCCGTGGATCCATGTGCCGCTCGGCTATCACAAGACCTTCAACAATCCGAAGGTCAACTGGATGTTCGACAGCGAGCCCGAGGCCGAACTCAACAACCGCATCATGTACCAGCCGCGCGGCAAGGTGCTGGGCGGCACCAGCTCGATCAACGGCATGGTTTATATGCGGGGCAACGCGGCGGATTACGACGAATGGCGCCAGCGCGGCTGCGAGGGCTGGGACTACGCGTCCGTCCTGCCCTACTTCAAGCGCGCCGAGGATCAGGAGCGCGGCGCCGATGAATTCCACGGCACCGGCGGTCCGCTCAAGGTGCAGGACCATCGCTGGCAACCGACGCTTGCCCGCGCGATGCACGACGCGGCGGTGCAGGCCGGCATCCCCGCCAATCCCGATTTCAACGGCGCGACACAGGACGGTGTCGGCTACTATCAGACCACGATCAACCGCGCGCGCCGCTGGTCTTCCGCCCGCGCCTATCTCGGTCCGGCCAAGGGAAGGCGCAACCTCACGGTCGCCACGTCGGCGCACGCGACGAAAGTGCTGATCGAGAACGGCCGCGCCACCGGCATCGAATACCGAACGCCCGGAGGCCTCGTCCGTGCCCGCGCCAAGCGCGAGGTGATCGTCTCGGGCGGCGTCTACGGATCGCCACAGCTCCTGATGCTGTCGGGCCTCGGGCCCGCAGATCACCTGAAGCAGCAAGGCATCGAGGTCGTGCGCGACATGCCGGGCGTCGGCAGCCACCTGCATGACCATTTCAACACCTATATCGCCTTTCGCTGCAGCCAGCCCGTCACCATGAACGACCTGACGCTCAGCCTGCCGCGCCGGGTGATGGCCGCGGCGCAGTATGCGTTCGGTCGCACCGGGCCGCTGGCCAGCATGGGCCTGTTCGTCGGCGCGCTGGTGCGCAGCGACAAACGGCTAGAGCGGCCCGACCTGCAGATCAACATGTTCGCCTGGGCGATCAAGGACCGGAACAAGTCCGGCATCATTCCCCAGCCTTTCTCGGCGTTTGGCTTGAGCCCCGTCCATCTCACGCCCTCGGGACGCGGCACGGTGCGCCTGAAGTCGCCCGATCCGCTCGCCGCGCCGGAGATCAGGTTCAACTTCCTGAAGAATGCCTCGGATTTCGACGCCCTGCTGCACGGCATGCGGATCTGCCGCGAGATCGCCAGCCAGCCGGCGCTGAAGCCCTTCATCGTGGAAGAAATCCTGCCCGGCGCCAATGTCACCAGCGACGCCGACCTCAAGGCCGACATCCGCGCCCGCGGCGTCTCGAACCTCCACCCGGTCGGAACCTGCCGCATGGGCCGGGAGATCGACGCCGTGGTCGATCCGCAGCTCCGCGTCCATGGCATCCAGGGCCTGCGCGTCGCCGACGCCTCGATCATGCCGTCCATCGTGGCGGGCAACACCAACGCCCCCGCCATCATGATCGGCGAGAAGTGCGCCGACATGGTCCGCACCGCCGCGGCAGGCTGAGAGGACGCGAAGGATCCCTCACTTCGTTTGAGATGACACGACCAGGACGTGTCATCCTGAGCGCAGCGAAGAATCCTTAATTCTTGCCGCTACCGGCGGCGAATGGCCGGGTTGAGAGACACGGTCCCGCCGGCGACGCCGCCGGCATCGTAGGCGTCGGGCGAGATCATGCGGCCGGGTCCGGCTTCGACGGTCCGCAGTTTCAGGCCGAGCTTCTCAAGCTCGGTATCGACGACGGCGGCCTTGAGCACGACGAGGCTGCGGCCACTGCTCCGGATCACGCCGTCCCGCTCGGCCTTCATCGCCACCAGCCGGTCGGCGATCGACGCGCACATGCCGAGGGTGAACGAAGCATTCGCGAGATGCCGGTCCTGGTGCCGGAAACGCTTGTACTCGGCCGAGACCTTGTAGCGGCCGAGCTCGGCCCGGACCGCGCCGTCGATCAGCTCGGTCAGGTAGTGCGCCACCTCGACGTCGGCCGGCAGGCCGAAGAAGACGTAGCGCGCCTGGCCCGCCGCATTCTTCTCGCGCCAGACCCGGCAGTCGCAGAACGTGGCGATGGCGCCGATGCATTCATCGATCGGGATACGCTTCTTCAGATGGGTCTCGTAGACCCGCTCCTCGCATTGCGTCTCGCTAATCTCGACATCGGTAAGCGACAGCTCGTAGCGCTCGAGCAGCTCCGCCACCTTGGCCGCCGCCGCCAGGGCCTCGCCCTCGGTGCAGCCATTGTCGATCGTCTTGGCCCGCAGCGCCTGGATGCGGGCCCTGAGCTTGTCGAACTCCGATGTCACGATCGTACGGCCGGTGGTGAGGCGGGCGTCGCGCGCTTTTTGCGGAAATGCTGGTACAGCGCGAAGGCCACGCCGATCGCGAGGCCTGGCAACGCCGAGACGAAGCCGATCGAGGCCGCCCCCATCTCGCATCCACCCGAGTCGCCTGGTGAGCCGCAACGGGGATCGAATTGATACGCCAGGGTCAGGACAACGATCACCACGACAATGGGCGTCACGATCAAGCCCAGCAGGCCGAAGCCGACAATCCGTGCAATGAGACCCAGCATCAGTTGGCCGTCCTTCGCGTCGCTTCCTCGAAGCGCTTGCGGCGCATCTCGACCCGAGGATCGTCCATCTCCGGCCCCGTCGGCTCAGGGACCCAGCCGTCACGTCCGGGCACGTAAGCGCGGTTGGTCTGGAGCGGGTTACGATTGACCAGGGGCCGCGCATACATCGGATGACGCAGGCTGCGGATCTCGTGCTCGATCTCGAACAGCGCCTTCCCGGTGGCCGGATCTGCGATGTGCTGGAAGCGGTACTGGTGCTGGTTGCTCTCCTCGGTCAGCAGGCCGCGCTCGACCAGACGCCGATGCGGGCCGGAGAAATTCGCGACATAGACCTGGATGTGATGCCCGTCATAGGGCTCGGCGGCGGCATCGCTCTCGCGGAAGATCAGCTCCTGACCGATGCCGACGGAAACATGCGCCGCCGCACCCTCGACGCGCGCGCCGGTCGCGAAGACATCGCGATAGAAGGCGGCGATCCCCTCGGCCGCGCCGCGCGGCACGTCGAACTCGACATAGGCCATGCCCAGCGCCATGCCCTCGAAGCGCGACGACGGGTCGTGACAGAGGATCCGGTTGCCCCAGGGACAGGTCGTCTCGACATGGTCGTCGCGCTCGACGAAGGAAAAGCGGGTATCGCCCAGCATGCTTTTCACCCGGTCGAGCCGCTGCAATAGCGCCTCGCGGTCGGGGATCACGAGCCCGATCCGTCCGCGCAGGCGCTGGCCCCGCGCCATCGTCGGCAGGTGGAACTGGCTGCGCCCGACATTGGCCCACATATTGTCGATGCTGGTCATCATGTACGGGTCGCGCGTGATGCCGAGCCCGCTCATGTAGAAGACCGTCGCCAGCCCCTGGTCGGCGATCCCGAGATTCACATGCTCCAGCGCCACGATGTTGCCGAGGTCCTCGGCACTGCGGTCGTACTGTCTGGCACCTGGCTTGGTCATGACCTGCCCTCCTCAACCGGCCCCAGTATAGGGGCCGGAGAGTGCAACTGTCAGACCATGATCCGGCGTCTCAGACCTTGATATCCGCTTTCCTGATGATCTCACCGAACGACACACGCTCGCGCTCGATCGTCGCCTGGAAGGTCTTCGTGTCCTGGAAGCTCGAATAATTGCCGCTGGCCACCAGCTTCTCGTTCAGGGCCGGATCCTTGACCGCCTCACCGATCGCCGCAGACATCTTGTCGATTGCGGCCTGCGGCGTGCCCTTGGCCGCCAGGATGCCGTACCAGGCATCGCCGCCGATCTTGCCCAGGCCCTGCTCCTTCAGCGTCGGCACGTCGGGCTTGCCGGGCCAGCGCTTCTCACCCAGCACCGCGAAGCACTTCAGACGGCCGGCGGCGATGTGCGGCAGGGTCGTCGGGTCGAACTGCACCTGGATCTGGCCGGACAGCAGGTCGTTGGTCGCAGGCGCGCTGCCCTTGTAGGGCACGTGCACCATCTTCACGCCGGCCTCGATGTTGAAGATCTCGCCGTACAGCTGCGTGATGGTGGCGAGGCCCGCCGAGCCGAAATTGATCTTGCCGGGATTGGCCTTGGCGTAGGCGATGAACTCCTGGAGGTCGTTGGCTGGAACCTGCGGGCTGATGCCCATGCCCATCCACGAGGTGGCGGTGCGCGCCACCGCCACCAGGTCCTTGGAAGTGTCGTAGGGCAGCGGCTGAAGGTGCTCGGTGATGCAGACCATCGCCGTGGTCGTGGTCAGGAAGGTGTAGCCGTCGGCCGGCGCGCTCTTGATGACATGCTCGGCGCCGATAGCACCACTGGCACCGGCCTTGTTGTCGAACAGGATGCTCTGCCCCAGGATCGATCCCGCGCGTTCCAGCACGATGCGGGTCGTGACGTCGGAGGGGCCGCCCGGCGGATAGGGGATGACGACGCGGATCTGCTTGTTGGGCCAGTCGTTCTGCGCCGACACGATGGTTGGCGCCGCGACAAGGCCCGCAGCCGTGCCGCCGAGAAAAAGACGCCGTCCGACCTTCGCCGGATTCTTCCTGCGGTTGTCCATGGTCGTTTGCCCTCCCAGGCACTTGTTTTGCGGGAAGGCTACACCAAACGTCAGGAAAGGCCAGCCGGCGGCGGTCGTAGCCACAGGACCGGATGGTGGTCGAAGGCATGGCTGAATGACGCGGATCACTTCCGGGGATACGCAGATGCTGCTTTCCGGACTAAGCTCCGCGGGCAACTCGGGGGAAATGAGCATGACTTCGGAAACCTACGGTCGTCCGCCCAGCGTCTCGCCGAACGGGCCTCTCCGCCCGTCCTTTCCCGTTTGGGAATTGTTCGGGCGCTCGCTGCTGCTGTTGATCGGCCAGATCCTGATCGTTCCGGCACCATGGACGACGACCGGTTTCTACCGGTTCCTCTGCAGGCACGTCGCCTTGCCCGACGGGCGGCAGCTCCGTTTCGCGGGTCAGCCAGGCGACATCTGGTACATCATCGTCGGAATGGCGGTGATGGTCTGGGTTCACCAGCTCCGCGTCGCCTGGGCCAGTCCCCTCGCAACCCTGGCGACCTGGGTCCTCACCGTCTACGTGATGCGATGGTTCTGCGCCAACCTGCGCACGGAAGACGATCGCCTCAGGCTTTCGTTCAATGGCGAAGTGCTGGCCTTCGTCGGCTGGAACATCCTGTTCGTCGTCTCGCTCATCACGATCATCGGCTGGGCCTGGGTCCTGAAAGCGATGATGAAATGGTTGTGCAGCAACGTACGCGGCACCGTCGGTTTCACGTTCGATGCGACAGGGCTCGCGATCCTCGGCCACACGCTCCTGCTGATCCTGATGTGCGCCTTCATCATCCCGATTCCATGGGCCCTGCAGTGGTATTCCAACTGGTTCGCCAGCCAGATCTCGGTCGTCTCGCCTAGCGCTGCCGGTTGACCTGCCGCCATAGGCCGAACAGGCCGACGCCCAGCGCCAGGGTCGCACCAATCAGGAAGCCGGTGGCATAGCCGCCGGTCAGCGACAGGGCGGCGCTGAACAGCAGCGGCAGGACCAGCGCGCCGGCATCGCCGAACGCCAGCACGGCGCCCGTCGTGGCGCCGATGCGGCCGACCGGCGACAGCCGCGCCACCTCGGCCAGCAGCACGCCATGCCAGCTCACGCCGGTGACGCTGAGCGCCGTGGCGATCACCGCCGCGGCCCAGGTCGGCCAGCCGGGATCGATCGAGGCCGTGAGAGCGGCGGCGCCCGCCATGCCGATGCCGAGGAAGGCCAGCAGGGTCGCGGGCGGGACGAAGCGCGAGGCGAGCCAGCCCCAGCCGATGCGCGCCGGCACCGCCACGACGATGGCGATGGCGAAGACCTGCCCGGCCCGCTCGAGGTCGTAGCCCAGGCCCCGCACCAGGTAGAGCACGAAGAAGCCGGTGAAGAGCGACTGCAGCCCGACGAAGCTGAACATGGCGACGCACAGGATGCGCAGCGCCGGGTCGCGCAGGACGCCCACGACATTGGCTCGGATATCGGCCGGCGACAGCGGCTGGGCGGGATTGCGGTCGACGTCGAAGCCCGCGCGCAAGGGCTGCAGCGCCAGCACGATGAGGATGCAGAAGAGCGCGATGACCAGCAGCGCCACGCGCCAGCCCGCTTCGACCACCAGCGCCGGCGCCACGACGCCGGCCAGCATCAACCCGACCGGCACGCCGCATTGCTTGATCGAGAAGACCAGCGGCGCCAGGTTTCTCGGCGCAAGTCGACCGAGCAGGTGTGAGCTCGATGGAGTCGAGACTGCCTGCCCGAGTCCGCCGATGAAGGCGCCGGCCGCAAAGAGCGGCAGCCAGCCCGCGGTGGTGATGGCGAGGCCGATGCCGAGGGCGGCCATGCCGACCTGCGTCATGCGCACCGCGCCGTAGCGAAGGATGAAACCGCCGCAGCCCAGGGTCGTGAGGAAGGCCGCGACCGAGCCGATTGCAAGATAGACGCCGACCAGTGCCGCTTCGATGCCAAGATCGACCACGATTGCTGCAGCGATCAGCGGCACCGTCGACCTTCCCAAGGTGGCGAAGGTCTGCTGCACCGTCATGGCGCCGAGCGCTACATAGAGTGGACTGGCGATGAGGCGGCTCCGATGAGGCTTCAATCAGAGTGCCGCCGCACGCTCAGAATGCAAACAGATTGTCGCGGAAATGCGCGTGCTCGTACGCTGTGCGAACCAGGCCTCGCCGTTGCAGTTCCGGCACGAGCCCGTCCGTAATCTCGGCGACATAACGACGGCTGATCGGCCCGCTGAACATGAAGCCGTCGCCGCCCACCTGCTCCATCGCTTCTTCCATTACATCGGCCACATGCTGGGTCGTTCCGACCACCGGATGCTCGAAGCCGAAGCTGTAGTTGCTCGCCACTTCACGCAGTGTGCGCCCCTGCGCCAGGAAGCGCTTCAAGGTGCCCTGCTGGCCGTTGGTCGTGAGCTCGGCCAGCGGCGCGTCGAGATCGAAGGTCGAGAAGTCGATGTCGGTCAGGCTGCCCATCATGGCGAGCGTGATCTCCGGCGCGGCCTCGCGCTGGGCCTGCCGGCGACGGACACGCTCCTGCGCCTCCTCATTGCTTTCGCCCAGGGTCGGCGACACGACGAACAGAATCTTGCAGCTGTCGGGATCGCGGCCCTGTGCGGCGAGACGCTTCCTCATGTCGTCGCGAAACGCCTTCATCTCCGCGACCGTGCCGAGGGCTGCGATCACGATGTCCATGTGCCGCGCGGCGAAGGCCTTGCCCTGCGGCGAGCCGCCCGCCTGGACCAGCACCGGCCGTCCCTGCGGCGGCTGTGCGGTGTTGAGCGGCCCGCGCGAGGAGAAGAACCGCCCCTTGAAATCGATTGTGTGCACTTTCGAAGGATCGACGAAGGTGCCGCCCTTCTCGTCCATCACGATCGCATCGGCATCCCACGAGGACCAGAGTTTGGTCGCCAGTTCGACGAACTCGTCGGCCATCTCGTAGCGCAGGTCGTGTTCGAGATGCACGTCCAGGCCGAAATTCTGCGCCGCGCGTTCCGCCGTCGAGGTCACGAAGTTGCAGCCGACCCTTCCCTTCGACATCAGGTCCAGGGTCGCAATCAGCCGGGCGAGCAGGAACGGCGGATAGAAGCTGGTCGAGATGGTCGGCACGATGCCGAGATGCTTGGTCGCCTGCGAGATCAGCGGGACCAGCGGCAGCGGATCGTTCTTCGGCGCACGCAGGGCTCGCTTCAAATAGAAATCCATCGAGCTGCCGTAGTTGTCGGGGACGAACAGCGAGTCCTCGAGCAGCAGGCAGTCGAAGCAGGCGCGCTCCAGCGCCTTGGCCAGTTCGACATGAAGATCAGGCTGCGCCCACTCGCGCGCATCGATGCCCGACCAGGGCTGGTTCCAGCCGTGCACGCCGAAACTGTTGCCGAGAAACCAGCCGAGATGAAATCGCGACGCCGCCAAGAACTTTCCTCCGCCATTGATCCCGGCGGAGATGCAATCGACGGACCAGCTAGGCTTCGACCTTCGCGGTCATGTCGACGGTGCGTGCCTTGTGGGCGTAGAGGTCGATCTTGGCCCACATGCGGGCGAGCGCGACTTCGTCGGCCTCTTTCTCGGTGGCGAAGGGACCGTGCCAGGCGATCGTGTCCCGCACCGGCTTGTTCCAGTTGGCCTTGCGGTCCTCGATCTCATACTCGGCTTCGAAAACGAACCACATGCCCGGCCCCCTACTCCTTACGCGGCTTCCTTGTCGTTGCCCTCGCCCACACGGGCGGCGAGCGAGGCGGCCATGAACTCGTCGAGGTCTCCATCGAGCACCTTCTGCGGGTCCGAGCGCTCCACGTTCGTGCGCAGGTCCTTCACCATCTGGTAGGGTTGCAGCACGTAGGAGCGGATCTGGTGGCCCCAGCCAATATCGGTCTTGTTTGCTTCAGCTTCGAGACGCTCGGCCTCGCGCTTCTGCAGTTCGACCTCATAGAGGCGCGCCTTCAGCATCTGGATCGCCTTAGCGCGGTTCTGGTGCTGCGAGCGCTCCTGCTGCACGGCGACGGCGATGCCGGTCGGCAGATGGGTGATGCGCACCGCCGAGTCGGTCTTGTTGACGTGCTGGCCGCCCGCGCCCGAGGCGCGATAGGTGTCGACCCTCAGGTCCTTGTCGATCAGCTCGATCTCGATGTTGTCGTCGACTTCCGGGTAAACCCAGACCGAGGCGAACGAGGTCTGCCGCCGCGCATTGCCATCGAACGGCGAGATGCGCACCAGCCGGTGCACGCCGCTCTCGGTCTTCAGCCAGCCATAGGCGTTGGGGCCCTCGACCTTGTAGGCGCACGACTTGATGCCCGCCTCTTCGCCCGCGCTCTCTTCCAGCCAGCTCACCTTGAAGCCGCGTCGCTCGGCCCAGCGCGTGTACATGCGCGCCAGCATCTCGGCCCAGTCCTGCGCCTCGGTGCCGCCGGCGCCGGCATTGATCTCGATATAGGCGTTGTTGGGATCGGCCTCGCCCGACAGCAGCGTCTCGAGCCGCGCCGCCTTGGCCTCGGCCGTGGCCTCGCGCAGTGCCTTCTCGCACTCGGCGATGGTGGCCTCATCCTTCTCGGCCTCGGCCATCTCGATCAGGCCGACATTGTCGTCGACCGCCGCGCGCAGGCGCTTGATCGCACCGATCGCCGCTTCGAGCTTGGTGCGCTCGCGCATCACCTTCTCGGCTTCCTTGGGGTCGTTCCAGAGCGCCGGATCCTCGGCGCGCGCGTTCAGCTCATCGAGACGTACGACCGCACGATCGTAGTCAAAGACGCCTCCTGAGGAGTTCGAGCGACTCCTCGATCTCGTTCACCATCGACTGGGCTTCGGCGCGCATCACAAATCCGTTTCGAACTGACTAGTACGTCTCGCCGGTGCCCGAGAGACCCGGACGCCGGGGGCTGCCCGCCTGCTGCGGGCCGCCCTGCGTGGGGTCTATAGCGGAATAAGGGGCCGATCCGTCAAGCGGTGTGACCATATAGCCGTCCGATCCCGGCTCGGTGTTGGGCTTGAAGACCTCGTCGATCGATCCGCCCTCGTAGCTAAAGCGAACCATGCGCAGGCCCGGCGGCACGCGGAACGGTGTCGGCGGCTTGCCCTTGAAGATCTCCTTGGCGATCGCCTCGTAGATCGGCACGGCATTGCCGCCGCCGGTCTCCTGCGACCCCAAGGTCCGCGGCTCGTCGAAGCCGATATAGACGCCGATGGTGATGTCGGGCGTCGAGCCCAGGAACCAGTTGTCGTGCGCGTCGTTCGTCGTGCCGGTCTTGCCGGCGATCGGACGGCCGAGCGCGGCCAGACGACCGGCCGTGCCGCGCGTCGTCACGCCCTGCATCATGCTGACGACCTGATAGACCGACGCCGGATCGTGGAAGGGCTTGCGTGAATCGACCAGCTCCGGCGCAGCAGGCTTGGCGTTCCCCGCCGTCTCGCCGCAGCCGCGGCAGCTGCGCGGCTCGTGGCGGTAAACCGTCTTGCCGTTGCGGTCCTGCACACGATCGACCAGCGACGGCGTGATCTCGAGCGCGCCGTTGGCCAGCATCGCGTAGGCCATGGTCATGCGCAGCAGCGTCGTCTCGCCGGCGCCCAGCGCCATCGGCAGGTAGGCGCCCATATGGTCGGTGACGCCGAACTCCTTGGCGACGTCGACGACGCGCTTCATGCCGATCTGCTGGGCCATGCGCACGGTCATCAGGTTGCGCGACAGTTCGAGGCCGCGGCGGACGGTGGTCGGTCCCAGCATGTCGCCGCCATAGTTTTTCGGCGTCCACAGCGGCTGGCCATAGCCCGGGTCGTAGACGAACGGCGCGTCGAGCACGACCGAGGCCGGCGTGAAGCCGGCGTCCATCGCGGCCAGGTAGACGAACGGCTTGAAGGCCGAACCCGGCTGGCGCGCCGCCTGGACGGCGCGATTGAACTGGCTGCGGCCATAGGACCAGCCACCCGACATGGCCAACACGCGGCCGGCCTGGGTATCCATCACGACGACGCCGCCCTCGACATTGGGCACCTGCCGCAGCGCAAAGGTCCGGGGCGGATAAGGCTTGGCGTTGGCGCCGGCGGGCTTCTCGATCTTCTCGACGACGATCACGTCGCCCACCGAGACGACATCGCGCGGGCCGCGCGGCCCTGCGCCCAGCGTCTGGTTCTGCAGGGTCGGCCGCGCCCAGGTCATCTCGGCGAAAGGCACGGTGCCCTCGCCGTCCGGCAGACCCACGATCTGGATCGACTGCGCATCGACCTTGTTCACGACGGCGAGCTGCCAGGCGGCCGGACCGGCCAGCGGCCGGCGCTGGGCGATGCGGGCGAACTCTTCTTCCCAGACAGTCATGTCGGGGATCTTGGCGTAGGCACCGCGCCAGCCGTGGCGGCGGTCATAGGCGATCAGACCGTCGCGCAGGGCGTTGTCGGCCACGGTTTGGATGGCGGGGTCGAGCGTCGTGCTGACGGTGAGGCCGCCTTCATAGAGGCCCTTCTCGCCATAGGCGGCCATCAGGTTGCGGCGCACTTCCTCGGCGAAGAAATCGGCCTGTGCCACTTCGGTGGTGCCGCGGCGGCGATACTGCAGCTTCTCGGCCCGGGCGGCCTGCGCCTCGGCGGCGGTGATGTAGCCGTCCTCGGACATGCGATGGAGCACGTAGTCGCGCCGCGCGTACGCATCCTTCTCGTTGCGCACGATATTGTAGCGGTTCGGCGCCTTGGGCAGGGCCGCAAGATAGGCGATCTCCGACAGCGACAGTTCGTCGAGCGACCTGTCGAAGTAGTTGAGCGCGGCCTGGGCCACGCCGTAATTGCCCGAGCCGAGATAGATCTCGTTCAGGTAGAGCTCGAGGATGCGCTCCTTCGAGTAGGTCTCCTCGATGCGGAAGGCGAGGATGGCTTCGCGGATCTTGCGCGAGAGCGTCGCCTGGTTGGTGAGGAGGAAGTTCTTGGCGACCTGCTGCGTCAGGCCCGACGCGCCCTCGGGCCGCTTGCCGGGGTTGGCGATGTTGGCGACCATCGCGCGCATGACGCCGATGAAGTCGATGCCGGGATGGGTGAAGAAGCGCTGATCCTCGGCCGCAACGAAGGCCTCGAGCACGCGCTTAGGCATGGCGTCGACCGGCACGAAGACGCGCTTCTCGCGCGCATACTCGGCCAGGAGCTTGCCGTCGGCGGCGTAGAGCCGGGTCAGGGTCGCCGGCTGATAGTCGGCGAGCTGCTTGTGGTCGGGCAATCCGTGGCTGAAATGCCAAAAGAGGCCTGCAACGGTGCCAGTGCCGACGATGAGTGCGGCGGTGGCAAAGGCCAGACTGATCTTGATGAAATTGAGCACGGTCACTTTCTACGCGGCACCCGGAGAGCCTTCAACGCCGCAGAATGCCCCGGACTTATGCCTTTCTTGTGGCGCCAAAATAGGCGTCCACGGACGCCCGCAGCGCCCGGGCCAGCGCCATCTGATGCTGACGGATCGTCAGCAGCTTTTCGTCCTGCAGATTGGAAAGGTAGCCCAGTTCGACCAGCGCCGCGGGGATCTCGGGCGAGGTCAGCACGGCAAAACCGGCCTGGCGATGCGTTCGCGGCAGCAGCCGCACGCCGTTGCGGGCGAAGGTGGCGACGACCGTGTCGGCCAGCCGCCGGGAATCGTTCACCGTGCCGCGCTGGCTCATGGCCACCAGGGTCTGCGCCACGTCGTCCGACTGGTCCGACAGCCTCATGCCGGCCACGACGGCACCGGCGCGGTTCTCGCGGGCGGCCAGCGCCGCCGCCTCGCGATCCGTCGCCTGTTCCGAGAGCGTGTAGACCGAGGCGCCTCGGACATCGTGGTCGCCATGGGCATCGGCATGGAGCGACAGGAAAAGGTCCGCTTTGGCCGCCTGGGCACGCGCCACACGCTCGCGCAGTGCCACGTAGCTGTCAGTATTGCGCGACAACAGGACCCGGTAGCGATTGCCGGCCAGCAGTTCGCGCTGCAAATCGCGCGCGATGGCGAGGACCACGGTCTTCTCCTGCGTGCCGCGCCCGCCCAGCGCGCCCGGATCTCGTCCACCGTGGCCGGGATCGAGAAAGATCAGCTTCGGCCTGGCCATCGGGACAGCCGGCGTGGGTTTCTTGACAGATTTCTGCCGCTTCTTTGGCGCGGCCAGCGCCCCGCCGGAACCCAGCCCAAGCACGCTCACGCCGGCCAGAACGGCGAGCAGATGACGGCGGCGGAAGTCGGACATGGCAAACGCCAAGGATCAAAGAGGGATGAAATTTATTTGAATATTGTTAAAGCAATATCAGAAAGTCGCCTGTAATTCCAAATATTTTCAATAGCTTAAAAGATCAAATTCAGACGACACAATCTTTTGATTGTCGGTCCGTTTCTAACCCCGTATGTTGCGTCCGCGAGCAGTCGCCGTCGTTCGTAGCGCGCCTTAGGGTCGCGCTCCGACGGCAGTTTCCGAGCCAGGCTGGGCTCGCGCCCTTGCAGAAATGGGGGCGCGGCCGGTTTGCGGAGAGACTGTCAGGCAGGCGGTGGCTATCAGGAAACTCGAGGTTGGCAGGACCCTGTCGTGGTCCGGCAGTGCGAAGCTTCCCCGTCTTGGCCAGAGTTGGCCGTTCGGCGGGTCGATGACGCAACGCTCCCCTCGCACGACGGAGGCGACATGGCCGCCGGTCGCTCGCGCTGGTTGGGATCGGACGCCTCGGAGCGAGCCCATGGCAAGGCGTATGCTCATCGATGCAAGTCACCCGGAAGAAACCCGGGTCGTTGTGGTCGATGGAACGAGACTTGAAGAATTCGACTTCGAAACCGCGAGCCGCAAGCCCCTCAAGGGCAATATCTACCTCGCGAAAGTCATCCGCATCGAACCGTCGCTCCAGGCGGCGTTCGTCGAGTATGGCGGCAACCGGCACGGCTTCCTCGCCTTCTCGGAAATCCACCCCGACTACTATCAAATCCCCGTCGCCGACCGCGAACGGCTGATCGCCGAGCAGCAGCGGCTGCACGCGGAGGCCGAGGAAGAAGAGCCGCGCCAGAGCGGCCGCGTCGATCGCACCGACATCGAGGAAGCCCGCGCCGATATCATCGAGGCTGCGGCGGACGACATCATCAAGGCTGCTTCCGTCGCCGACGAAGCCCCGGCGACCGAGGCCCTCGCCGACGCTCCCGTGAGCGAGCCCGCCGCGGAAGCTACTGCCGTCGAAGTCACGGCCGTCGAAGCCGTCGCGGCAGAGGCACCTGCGCCCGAGGCGTCGGCTGTTGAAGCAGCTCCCGCCGAGCCCATCGTCGTCGAAGCTGCGCCGGCCAGCGAGCCCGAGCCGCAGGCCCAGCCCGCGGAAATCCCGGTCGAGCGTCTCGACGGTCCGGTTCATGTCGAGACCGCCGAAGCCCCGGCTTCCGAGCCGGCGACCGAGCCCACGGCCGACGGCGAGACGACCGCCGCTGCCGAACTCAACGGCGAGCCGTCCGAGTCGACCGATCCGGCCGAGGCGCCGCAGCCCGACGTCACGGTCGAGACGCTGGGCGGCGACGAGGTCGTGGTCGAGGAGCGCGAGACGCGCGAGCGCCGCCGCCGCAACCCGATCCGCCAGTACAAGATCCAGGAAGTCATCAAGCGCCGGCAGATCCTGCTGGTGCAGGTCGTCAAGGAAGAGCGCGGAAACAAGGGCGCCGCCCTCACCACCTACCTCTCCTTGGCCGGCCGCTACTGCGTGCTGATGCCCAATGCCGGTCGTGGCGGCGGCATCTCGCGCAAGATCTCCAACCCGTCCGACCGCAAACGGATGAAGGAGATCCTGAGCGACCTCGAAGTGCCGCAGGGCATGGGCGTGATCCTGCGCACCGCGGGTCTCGAGCGTTCCAACATCGACATCAAGCGCGACTACGAATACCTGTCGCGCCTCTGGGATTCGATCCGCGAGATCACGATGCGCTCGACGGCGCCGGCGCTGATCTACGAGGAAGGCGATCTCATCAAGCGCTCGCTGCGCGACATCTACGACACCGACATTGCGCAGGTCCTCGTCGAGGGCGAGGCGGGCTTCCAGGGCGCCGCCGAGTTCATGCGCCAGCTGGTGCCGCACCAGGCCAACAAGGTCGAACTCTACAAGGAGCCGATCCCCCTCTTCCACCGCTACCAGGTGGAAAACCAGTTCGACGCCATGCACTCGCCGACGGTGCAGCTCCGCTCCGGCGGCTACATCGTCATCAACCCGACCGAGGCGCTGGTTGCCATCGACGTCAACTCGGGCCGCTCCACCAAGGAGCGGAACATCGAAGAGACGGCAGTCCGCACCAACATCGAGGCGGCCGAGGAGATCGCCCGTCAGGTCCGCCTGCGCGACCTCGCCGGCCTGATCGTGATCGACTTCATCGACATGGAGGAGACGCGTCACCAACGCCAGGTCGAGCACAAGGTGAAGGACTCGATGCGCAGCGACCGCGCGCGCATCCAGATCGGCCGCATCTCCGCGTTCGGCCTGCTCGAGATGTCGCGTCAGCGGCTGCGGCCCAGCCTGCTGGAGCATTCCACCGAGGTCTGCCCGCATTGTGCCGGTACCGGCCGCATCCGCTCGCTCGAATCCGCCTCGCTCCATGCGCTGCGCGCCATCGAAGAGGAAGGCGTCCGCCGTCGCGCCAGCGAGATCGCCGTCAGCGTTCCGCCGAACGTCGCGCTCTACCTGCTCAACCAGAAGCGCCATTCGCTGTCGGAGATCGAGCATCGCTACGGTTTCACGGTCATCGTCGAGGCCGACGAGGAGCTCCACGCCGCCGATTGCGAGATCGAGCGCGTGCGTTCGCGTCGCGAAGATCATCGCAGCAACGACCGTCCCGCCCCGGAACTTGCCCGTGCCAGCTACGAGGAGGCGTCCGGCGACGAGGCTGAGGGCAGCGATGCCGGCGAGAGTGACGAGCGCGGTGAGCGCGAAGAAGAACGAAGCACGGGTGAGGACAGCGAAGGCCGCAGCAGCGGCAGCACCGGAAGTAGTAGCGGTAGCAGTAGTAGCCGCCGCCGCCGTCGTCGTCGTCGCAGCAGCAGCAGCAGCAGCAGCAGCAGCAGCAGCAGCAGCAGCAGCAGCAGCAATAGCACCGGCAACCGTCGCGAGGATGGCGAGAACTCGGACCGCTCGCAGGCATCCGGCGAGGCGCCAGAGGGTGATGAGGCGCGTGAGGGCGAAGAGGCTCGCTCTAACGAGGCGCACTCCGACGAGCCACACGTCAACGGCGCCGCCGCAGACCATGCCGATGACAATGCGACTGACGACGAAGCCGATATGGGCTCGGCAGATGATGACGGCGCCGAGGGCGATCAACCCGAAGGCGATCGCAACGGCGACGACCGCGGTAGCAGCAGCAGCAGCAGCCGACGCCGCCGCGGTCGCCGCGGTGGCCGCCGCCGTCGCCGCGAGCCCGGCGAAGGCGAGCCGATGCAGGGCGAAGGCCAAGGCGCAGAAGGCGATGCAGACTCGCAGGGCGAAGACCGTGCTGAGAACGGTCACGACACGAGCGAACCAGATGGCGGCAGCCACGAGCCGCCGGCTTCGCCGCCGACGCCGCTGGAGAGCATGCCGGTTGAGCACATGCCAGTGGAACAGGCGCCCTTCGATCCCGGCCCGCCGGTGAACGTGGAAGCGGCCCCGCCGCCGCCGGCTCCAGAGCCGGTGGTTGCCTCGGCGCCGCAGCCGATCGCGATCCCCGAGCCGGAACCGGTCCCCGAGCCGCCGCCTCCGCCGCCGGTCCCCGTGATCGACGCGCCGCCGGAGAAGCCCAAGCGCGGCTGGTGGCGCCGCTAGGCAGGATGCAGACGATGCGTCGCCGCTCCCTGATCGCCGGTGCTGTTGCGCTGCCGATCGGCGGCGCGGCGAGAGCAGACGCTTTCCCGAACGGCCCGTTTCGCATCATCGTGCCGTTCGGTCCGGGTTCCGCCACCGACCAGAGCGCCCGCAACGTCGCCGAAGGACTCAACAAGGCCTTCGGCGTCCCGGCCGTCGTCGAGAACAAGCCCGGCGCCAATGGCGCGATCGCGGCCGAAGTCGCGGCCAAGGCGAAGCCCGACGGCCAGACCATCTTCGTCTGCTCCAACACCGCGGCGGCCTCCAACGTCGCGCTGATGAAGTCCCTGCCCTACGATCCGCTGAAGGATTTCGACCCGGTCACGATCATCGGCCGTGCGCCGGTGTTCATGATCGTGAACCCGAAGGTCGAGGCGAAGACGGCCCAGGAGTTCGTGACGCTGTGCAAGCGTCAACCGGGGAAGATCAACTTCGGCTCGGGCAGCGCCTCGACGCGCATCTCGGGCGAACTGCTCAAGGCCAAGGCCGGCATCGACATGCTGCACGTCCCCTACAAGAGCACGCCGGCGGCGTTGCAGGACACGATGGCCGGTCACGTCCAGATGTGCTTTGCCGATCCCGTGACCAGCCTGCCGCAGGTCAAGGCCGGCACCGTGCGCTGCCTCGGAGTCGGCAGCCGCGGCCGCTATCCGCTCACACCCGACATTCCCACCCTGATCGAACAGGGCATCCCCGACTTCGAGCTGATGACCTGGACCGGCATCCTGATGCCGCGCGGCGTGCCGCAACCCGTCATGACGAAGCTGCGCGAGGCCATGCTCAAATCGATCACCGACGCCGGCTATGTCGAGCGTCAGGCGCAGGGCGGTTCGGAGATCGCCCCCTGCTCTCCCGATGAGATGCGCCGGATCATGGTCGCCGAGATCGAGCTCTATCGCGAGATGATGAAGGTCGCCGGCATCGAGCCGGAGTGACGGTGCGGTCGGGCTTGCCCGGCCCGGAATATCGTTGTATTCAAATTGATACAACGATATGGCCACATCCCCGATGGACACCACCGCAGCCGCAGGTCGCCTCCAGGCTCTCGCCAATCCGGCGCGGCTCAGGATTTACGAAATCCTCTCTCAGGCCGGCGAGGAAGGCCTCACGGTCGGCAGCGTCCAAGATCTGCTGGGAATCAACGCTTCGACCCTGTCGCACCACCTGAAGACGCTGGTTCTGGCCGGTCTTGTCACGCAGACGCGCGCGGCGACCAGTCTCGTCTGCCGGCCCAATCACGATGCCATGGACGGGCTGTTCAGCTATCTCGCACGCGAGTGTCGCCCCGCGCCCAAGCGCAAGGCCGCCTAGCCCGCCCGGCGGGCGTCCGTCATTCCGAGGAGCGTGCGGCCGATTTCGGCCATGCTGTCGCGCGGCAGCGAAAAAGACAGTACTGCGGCGCCGACCTCGACCGTCAACACGCCCTTGTCGTCGGACTCCATGCCCAGCGAAACGCCGTGCAATGGCAATGGCTGGGTCTGGTAGGTCTCGCTGAAGGCCGCGAACCGGCCGTTCACGGCGGCCTTGCCGCCCAGGATCAGCAGCAGTGTCAGCAGATGCTGGAGATCGACCGTCGGGAACGCCAGTTCGATCCGCCCGTCCCGCTCCGTCTCGACGTTCAGAAGCAGCTCCCGACCATCCGGCGTCACGTCGCCGGTGACATAGGATACCTGCCGGACCTTGCTGCTGCGTTCGCGGAACGGAAATACCTCGGCCAACGGTCTCTTTCCCTTCGTTATGTTCAATTATATATATCGCCGGTCGCAAATCGGCGAGCACTTTCCCAACGACAGCCTAGGGGTCATTCCATGCAGCACGCGAAACATTTCTACATCGACGGCCAGTGGGTGGACCCGATCAAGCCCGCCCTGCTCGACGTCATCGATCCGTCGACCGAGGAATCCTATATCCAGATCTCGGTCGGGACCGCCGCCGACGTCGACCGCGCCGTGGCCGCCGCCAAGGCCGCCTTCCCGGCCTTCGCGCGCACCAGCCGCAAGGAGCGCCTCGAGCTGCTGCGCGCCATCCTGGCCGAGTACAACAAGCGCCGGAACGACGTGGGCGACGCCATCTCGCGCGAGATGGGCGCACCGCTGGAGTTCGCCCGCACCATCCAGGCGGGCCGCGGAACGGCGCATCTCGAGCGCATGATCTCGGTGCTCGAGACCTATCCGTTCGAGGAAGTGGAAGGCACCACCCTGATCGCGCGCGAGCCAATCGGCGTGTGCGGCCTCATCACGCCGTGGAACTGGCCGACCAACCAGATCGCCTGCAAGGTCCTGCCCGCGCTCGCCGCCGGCTGCACCATGGTGCTGAAGCCGTCCGAGGAGGCGCCGATCGACGCCATCATCTGGACCGAGATCATGCACGCCGCCGGCACGCCCAAGGGCGTCTACAACATGGTCCAGGGTGCGGGCTCGGTGGTCGGCGAGGCCATGTCGAGCCATCCCGACATCGACATGATGTCGTTCACCGGCTCGACCCGCGCCGGCATCCGCGTGGCCCAGGCGGCCGCCGTGACGGTCAAGCGCGTCGCCCAGGAACTGGGCGGCAAGTCGGCCAACATCCTGCTGCCCGACGTCGACTTCCAGATGGCCGTCACCAAGGGCATCAACAGCATGATGGTGAACTCGGGCCAGTCCTGCACCGCGCCCAGCCGCATGTTCGTGCCGCAGGACCGTCACGACGAGGTCAAAGCGATCGCCAAGGCCGCGGCCGAGAAGTTCGTGGTCGGCAATCCGCAGGATCCGGCCACCCGGCTCGGCCCTGTCGTGAATGAGTCCCAGTTCAACAAGATCCAGGGCCTCATCCAGAAGGGCATCGACGAAGGCGCGGAACTGGTGACCGGCGGCGTCGGCCGTCCGGAGAACCTCAACCGCGGCTTCTATGTCCGTCCGACCGTGTTCGCGGGCGTGACCAACGACATGACGATCGCGCGCGAGGAGATCTTCGGGCCGGTCATCTGCATCCTCCCCTACAAGAACGAGGAAGAGGTCGTCCGTCTCGCCAACGACACGATCTACGGCCTCGCCGCCTACGTGCAGGGCAGCGATCTCGAGCACGCCCGCAAGGTCGCCTCGCAGATGCGGGCCGGCAACGTCCATGTGAACTACCCGATGGGCGACACCGCGGCTCCGTTCGGCGGCTACAAGCAGTCGGGCAACGGCCGCGAGTACGGCAAGTGGGGCATGGAAGAGTTCCTCGAGACCAAGGCGGTCATCGGCTACAAGGCCGCCTGATCTTCCAGCCGATCAAGCCAAGTGGCCGGTCCGACTCCCGTCGGGCCGGCCGTTTTCTTTTGGGCCCTACTTCGGAAAGTCAGCCGCGGAGCCGACCTCGGCCCAGGCATCCAGTTCGCGGCGCTGCTCGTCGAGTTCGGCGCCAATGCGCTGGATGGCCGAACGGCCAAGCGCCAGTTTGAACGGCGGGTCCTTCGCTTCGACCGCCTTGATGATCGCCTCGGCGGCCCGCACGGGATCACCAGGCTGCCGTCCGTCGGTCGTGCTGTTCTCGCGCCGACGCTTGCCGGCCGTCTCGGCGTAGTCGTCGATCGTGCGGGCGGATTGGTGCAGCGAACGGCCGGCAAAGTCCGTACGGAAGCCGCCCGGTTCGACGACCGTGACTGCGATGCCGAGCGGCTTCAGTTCCTTGCGCAGGGCGTCCGACAGACCGCCGACCGCGAACTTGCTCGCCGAGTAGTAGCCCGAGCCCGGCTGCGCCATCCGGCCCGCGACCGAGGAGATGTTGACGATGTGCCCGCGTCGGCGCGAACGCATGCCGGGCAGCACGGCCTGGGTCATGGCCACGAGGCCGAAGAAGTTGGTCTCGAAGAGCTGGCGGATCTCGTCATCGCCGGCTTCCTCGACCGCGCCGCGATAGCCGTAGCCCGCATTGTTCACCAACACATCGACGGCGCCAAACCGGCTTTCCGCGGCACGCACCGCTTCGGCGATTTGCACCCGGTTGGTCACATCGAGAGGCAAAGCGAGCGCAGTGGCCTCCTCGCCGGCAACGATGTCCAAGACCGACGCCACGTTTCTGGCCGTGACAACGGCATTCCATCCACGCGCCAGGACGGCGCGGGCCAGCTCGCGGCCAAAACCCGTCGAGCAGCCGGTGATCAACCAGGTCGGCATGGTTCCTCCTCCTTCAGCGCTCGGCATCGACGGCACGCCATTCATGCGTGAGCTGGTCGAGCACGTCCTTCAGATCCTTGGGCAACGGCCCCTGCTCGGCCGCAGCGAAACTGTCTGCGAGCTGCTCGGGCTTCGATGCACCGATGATCGGCGCGGTGATCGCCTTGTTGGACAGGACCCAGCGCATCGCCAAGGTGGCCATGCCCATGCCGGCCTCGGCCGCGACGCCGCGGATCGCCTCGATGGTCTCGAATTCGCGCTGGTGCCAGTAGCGCTCCTGATAACGCGCGCCGGCGGTCCCGAGCTGGAAGCGTGAACCTTCGGGCGGCGGCGCGGCGCCATTGTGCTTGCCGGTGAGGAGACCGCCGGCCAACGGATTGTAGGGGATCACGGCGATGCCCTCTTCCTCGCACATCGGCAGCAGGTCGCGCTCGTAGCTGCGGAACAGCAAATTGTAGCGCGGCTGGACCGAGTCGATGCGGGAGGTGTTCTTCACCTCGGCACGTCCGATCCCGCGCGCAACCTTGTGCGCCGGCCAGTTGGAGACGCCGACATAGCGCGCCTTGCCCTGCCGCACGACCGTGTCGAGCGCGTCCATCGTCTCGTCGAGCGGCGTGCCCGGATCGTAACGATGGAGCTGGTAGAGATCGACATAGTCGGTGCCCAGCCGCCTCAGCGACGCCTCGATCGCCTCCAGCACGTGCTTGCGCGACGTGCCCTGCTCCCAGGGATTGCGGCCCATCACGCCGGCGCACTTGGTGGCGACGATGTACTGGTGGCGCTTGCCCTTCAGCCAGTTGCCGACGATCTGCTCGGTGCGGCCCACCGTGTCGCGCATGCCGCCCAGCGGGTAGACGTTGGCCGTGTCGAAGAAGTTGATGCCGCCCGCCGCCGCGGCGTCGAGGATGTCGTTGCTCTGCACGGCATCGCACTGCAGGCCGAAGGTCATGGTGCCGAGGCAGAGCTTCGACACGCGCAGGCCGGTCCGGCCGAATCTCACCTGATGCATGGTCCCCTCCCAAAACGACACGTGGGCCGAGCGGCCCACGTGAATGACTTCAAAGGATGGTAACGGTGTCAGGCGGTCTTGATCCAGACCGCCTTCACGTTGAGATATTCCTCGACATGCTGCAGGCCGCTCTCGCGACCGTAGCCGCTCATCTTGTAGCCGCCAAACGGAACGGCCGGGTCCATCGCCTGGTAGCAGTTGACCCACACCGAGCCGGCGCGGATGGCCTTGGCCAGCCGGTGCGCCTTGGTGACGTCGCGGGTCCAGACGCCGCTGCCCAGGCCGAAGGTCGTGGCATTGCCGCGCTGGATCACCTCGTCGATATCCGTGAACGGGATCGCCGAGATGACCGGTCCGAAGATCTCCTCCTGCGCGATCCGCATGTCGTCGCGGACGTTGGCGAAGATGGTCGGCGGCACGAAGTAGCCCTTGCTGTACTCACCTTCGGTGAGCTGCTCGCCGCCCGACAGGCTCTTGGCGCCTTCCTGCCGGCCGATGCCGAGATAGGTCGTGACCCTGTCGAGCTGCTCGGACGAGACGAGCGGGCCGACCTGGGTTTCCGGGTTGGAGCCGTTGCCGACCTTCAGGTTCTTGGCGAAGCGCGCCACCTTTTCGGTGAACTCCTCGTAGACCTTCTGCTCGACGAAGAGGCGCGTGCCGGCGCTGCAGATCTGGCCGGAGTTGGCGAACACCGCCATCGCCGCGCCCGGCACCGCCGCTTCGAGATCGGCGTCGGCGAACACGATGTCCGGCGACTTGCCGCCCAGTTCCAGCGACACCCGCTTCAGATTGGTCGACGAGGCCTGCACGATCTTCTGGCCGGTCAGGTGCGAGCCGGTGAAGGCCACCTTGTCAACATCGTAGTGCGAGGAAAGCGCCGCGCCCGCGGTTTCGCCAAAGCCCGGAACGACATTGACGACGCCCGGCGGCACGCCTGCTTCGAGGCAGAGCTCACCCAGGCGCAGCGAGGTAAGCGGCGCCTCCTCCGCCGGCTTCAGCACGACGGTGCAGCCGGTGGCCAGCGCCGGGCCGATCTTCCAGATCGTCGCGGTGAGCGGGCCGTTCCACGGGATGATGGCGCCGACCACGCCGACCGGCTCCTTCAGCGTGTAGGAGAAGATCTCGCCCGGCAGCGAGTTCTCGATCGTCTCGCCGTGGATCGCGGTCGCGAGACCGGCGTAGTAGCGCAACATGCCGACGGCGCGCTGGCGGTTGTTGCGGGTGCGCGAGATCGGCGCACCCATGTCGAACGTGTCGAGCGCCGCCAGCTCCTCGATGTTCTGCTCGACGAGGTCGGCGAGCTTCAGCAGCAACGCCTGCCGCTCTGCCGGCTTCCACTTGCTCCACGGGCCGGTGAAGGCCTTGCGCGCCGCTTCGACGGCGCGGTTGATGTCCTCCTTGTCGCCTTCCGCCACGTGGGCGAGAAGCTCGCCCGTCGCCGGATTGCGCGTCTCGAAGGTCTTGCCCGAGGCCGCCGGGACCCAGCGGCCGTCGATCAGCATCAGCTTCGTCTTGCCATCGATATAGGCTGGCTGCTGGGCCGTGCCCTTCTCCATCACTGTCATGTCTGTCTCCTCTGATCTAGAGCATCGCGGCGACGGCTTTGACCTCGGTGTAGAGCTCGATCGCCTCGTAGCCCATCTCGCGGCCCCAGCCCGATTGCTTGTAGCCACCGAACGGCAGCGCCACGTCGTTGAAGTTGTGGACGTTGATCCAGACCGAGCCGGCCTTGATCTTGCGCGCGAGCTTGTGGGCCACGCCGATGTCGCGCGTCCAGATGCTGGCCGCGAGGCCGTACTCGGTCGCATTGCCCGCGCGCGCGATGCGCTCGAGATCGTCGTCGTTGAACGGCATGGCGCAGACCACCGGCCCGAAGATCTCCTCCTGGACGACCTTCATGGTCGGATTGGTCTTGGTCAGCACCGTCGGCTCTATGAAGTAGCCCTCGTTGCCGTGGCGCTTGCCGCCGGTGATCGCCTCGGCGCCCTGCTCCTTGCCCGAGGCGAGATAACCGGTGACCCTGTTGAACTGCTCCTCGGAGACCAGAGGACCGACGCGCGTCGTCGGATCGAGGCCCGGGCCGATCTTGAGTTTCTTCGCCTCGCCCGAGAGGCCGTCCATCATCTTGTCGAACAGCTTCTCGTGCACGAAGAGACGCGAGCCCGCCGTGCAGCACTGGCCCATGTTGAAGAAGATGCCGGTGGCCGCGCCCGGGATCGCGACCGAGAGATCGGCATCCGGGAAGACGAAGGACGGCGACTTGCCGCCGAGCTCGAGGCTCACCTTCTTGAGATTGCCCGCGGCGGCCTGGACGATCAGCTTGCCGACCTCGGTCGAGCCGGTGAAGGCCACCTTGTCGACGTCGGGATGCGCGGCGAGTGCCGCACCTGGCGTGCCGTCGCCAGTCACGATATTGACGACACCCGGCGGGAAGCCCGCCTCCATGATCAGCTCGCCGAGACGGATCGCCGACAACGGCGTCTGCTCCGCCGGCTTCAGCACGATCGTGCAGCCCGCGGTCAGTGCCGGCGCGATCTTCCACACCGCCATCATCAGCGGGAAGTTCCACGGGATGATCTGGCCGACGACGCCGACCGGCTCGCGCATCGAATAGGCGTGCCAGTCACCCGGCGCCGAGAGCGGGATGCTCTGGCCGGTGATCTTGGTCGCCCAACCCGCCATATAGCGCAGCAGCTCGCAGGAGAACGGCACGTCGACATTCCTGGCATCCATCACCGGCTTGCCATTGTCGATGCTCTCGATCTCGGCCAGTTCGACGGCGTGCTTCTCGAGCAGATCTCCGAGGCGCCAGACGATCTTGCCGCGCTCGGTCGGCTTGACCTTGCCCCATGGCCCTTCCTCGAACGCCTTGCGTGCGGCCTTCACCGCCGCATCGATGTCCTCGGCGCCACCGTCGGCAACCGCGGCGATCTGGCCGCCGGTCGCGGGATCGAACACCGGGAAGGTCTTGCCGCTCTTGGCGGCGACCCACTTGCCGTCGATGAGGAGCTTGTGAGGCTTGGAGATGAAGGCAGAAGCGGCGGCGCCGAGGCGCCCGACATTGGCGGAGACGTCCATGATTTCCTCCTGGATAGGGTCGACTGTCTTTTCGTTATATTTATAAAAACATAACGCCTGCCGACCCTGTCGTCATCGCCAATCGACCGACCGGGAGTTGCAGAATTATTTCCGCACCCTCAGCAGGGGAAACGGCAGCAGCGCCGAGGCGTCGCACCTCCGTTGCTGGCATCCACGGCAGAGCCTCTGCATACTTCGGCAATGCAGCATTTCGAGTCGCCTTCCCTGCCCGTCGATATTGCAATCGTCGGCGGCGGCGCCAGCGGCGTGTTGCTGGCCGCCCAGCTCGTCCGCAAGGCACGCCTGCGCATCGCCCTGATCGAGCGTGGCGATCATCCGGGCTTGGGCGTCGCCTATTCGACGCACTGCCTGGGCCATCTCCTCAATGTCCGCGCCAGCGACATGACGGCCCTGGCCGACGAGCCCGACCACTTCGTGCAATGGCTGGCGCGCGACGGCCGCGGCTACGGGCGCGCGGACTTCGTTCCCCGCGCCATCTACGGCCAGTACCTGCAGGACCTGCTCGCCGACGCCGTCCAGCGCGCCGACGGCCGCCTTCAGATGGTCACCGGCAACGTCGTCGCCATCCGCGACCGGCAGGACGGTGTCGACGTCGAGATCGAGGGCCGGCCTGTGCTTCGTGCCCGCAAGGCCGTCCTGGCCACTGGGCATCGCCCACCGTCTGAGGATTCCGGCGCCTATCGCGGCAATCCCTGGCACGACGAGGCCATCGCCGGCCTGGCGTCCGATGCCTCAGTGCTGCTGATTGGCACCAGCCTGACGATGATCGACGTACTGATCTCGCTGTTGGAGCGCGACCACAAGGGCCCGATCGTCGCCCTCTCCCGCCGCGGACTGGTGCCGCACTGCCATCCGCCGGCGCCGATCCCCACACCCGAGGCCGATACCAGCGATCTCTTCACCGGCTCCCTGTCGCAGCGGACCAACCGGTTCCGCGCCAGGCTGCGGGCCGGCCTCAGCTGGCCGGGCCTGATGCAGCTCCTGCGGCCGTACAACAACGAACTCTGGCACGGGCTCGACCTCGATCAGCGGAAGCGCTTCCTGCGCCACCTGCGACCCTGGTGGGACATCCATCGCCATCGCCTGGCGCCGCAGGTCGGCGAACTGGTCGATGCCGCCAAGGCGCGCGGACAACTCTCGATCGTCCCCGGCCGCATCGAGATCGGCGAAGCGACGGACAGCAAGGTCGAAGTCACGATCACGCGTCGCGGTTCGGAGATCGGCGAAAAGCGAAGTTTCGATCGCGTGATCGATTGCCGGGGTCCGCGCAACGAAGTCGACCTGCATCTGCCGCTGCATGCGCAATTGGTGAAGGATGGGAAGCTTCGGCCCGATCCGCTCAACCAGGGCCTCGACGTCGCAGTCGACGAGGCGCTGATCGGGCGGGACGGCGCGCCGTCGGACCGGCTCTACGTCCTCGGCCCTCCGACCCGCGGCCGCTACACCGAGATCGTGGCAATCCCGGATGTCAGGCTTCAGGCAGCCGACGTCGCCAACGGCCTGATCGCCGCGCTGCGAGAGCCATCTGGCCTTGCCGCCAGTCCCGCCGCATAATCCGCACATGGGACGCGGACCTGCCAAAGCAGCGGCCAAGCCGGCCGACAAGACTTCCTTGCATCTCCGGATCGATTTCGGCGGCGAACGCTCGATCGGCCCCGGCAAAATCCGCCTGCTCGAATTGATCAACGAGACCGGATCGATCTCTGCCGCCGGCCGTGCCCTGGCCATGTCCTATCGCCAGGCCTGGCTGCTGGTCGACGAGATGAACCAGATGTTCCGCGATCCCGTGGTCGCCGCCCAGACCGGCGGCGGCGGCGGCGGCGGAGCATCGGTGACAGAGACCGGCAACGACATCGTGCGCCTCTATCGCGAGATGGAGCGGCGGGCCTACGGCGCCTCGTCGCCGGAAATCCGCTCACTGGCCCGCCTGCTCACCCCGCCGGACGTCAAGCTCCACTAGAGGCTTTCCGCTTCAGGTTCATCCACACCACCTCATCCTGAGGAGGCCCGAAGGGCCGTCTCGAAGGATGGGCAACAAACGGGGTGCTTGTGCCCATGCTTCGAGACGGCCCTTCGGGCCTCCTCAGCATGAGGTTGTTGGTGGAAGTGCTTCTAAAGACCCTAGCGAGAGATGGCCTCTCCCTGCCCGGGTGCCGCTTGCGCCCTCTCTCGTTATATCTTACTGGATATAGCGTCATTCACCACAATGAGGTGTCGGTCATGGAGATCGTCGGCAAGGGTCTGACGGACTGTCAGGTGGACCCGACAGGTGTTTCGTTCCGCCTCAACCTCGAGAGCGTCGACGGCAACCCGGCCTCGGTGATCCTGCCGGTCGACTGCCTGAGGTCGCTGCTGATGACCTTGCCGAATGTGATCGAGAAGGCCCTGAAGGCGCGTTACCAGGACGACACGCTGAAGATCGTCTATCCGATGGGCAGCTTCTCGCTCGAGGCCGCGGCCGGCAGCGACAGCACCATCCTGACGATGAACACGCCCGACGGATTCAAGGTCTCGTTTGCCCTGACGCCCGAGGATGCCGGCGGGCTGGCGACCTCGCTGGTCGGGATCGACGTGGCGCAGCCGCGCGCCACCTTCAACTAGATCAATGCCGGACGGCGACCAGAGGATCGATTTCGGCCAGGCGGCCGAAGTGAGCGGCGAATTGCTGCCGCAGGACAATGCGGTCCTGATCACCCTGGTCGGCCGCGATGGCGGACGATCCACCCTCACCATCCCGGCGGCAGACCTGCAGAGGCTGGTGCCGCTGCTGCTCCTGCTGGGTCGCGCCCTGCCGCAGAACGAGCCGTCCGATTCCGCCAAGCTTTCCCTGGTGCCGACCGATTCGCTGAGCGTCGGCGGCCTGCCCGGCGGCGAAACCTTGCTCGCCGTGGCAGTCGGTCCCGCCACGGTCGGCTTCTCGATGCCCGCCTCCGCCGCCGAGAAGCTGGGACGATCCCTGCTCCTCGCCGGCAGCGACGCGGCCGAGGCTACTTCAATACAGTGAAGCCCTGCTTCTCGAAGTACGGCTTGGCCGCCGGAGTCTTCAGGAAGTCGACGAAGGCCTGCGCATCCGGGTTGGTCGAGGTCGTGAGCAGCGCCATCGGATAGATGATGGCCGGATGCGAATCCGCCGGGAAGGCGCCGACGATGCGCACGGCCGGATCGGAAGCCGCGTCGGTCTTGTAGACGATGCCGAGCGGCGCCTCGCCGCGCGAGACCAGCGTCAGTGCCATGCGGACATTCTCGGCCTGCGCCACGCGGTCGGAGACCGACGGCCAGACGCCGAGATATTCCAGCGCCGCCTTGCCGTACTTGCCGGCCGGCACGGCCTCGACGCTGCCCATGGCAAGGCGGCCGTCATTGCCCAGTGCGCCACGCAGGTTGAAACCCTTGTCGATCTTGAGGTCGATCTTGGAATCCTTGCCCGCGATCAGGACGATCTGGTTGCCGAGATAGTCCGAGCGGCTGGCCGGCTTGATCAGCTTGCGCTCCGCAACATAGTCCATCCACGGCACGTCGGCCGAGATGAAGATGTCGGCGGGAATGCCGCCCTCGATCTGCTTGGCCAGCGCCGAGCTGGCGGCATAGGAGATCTTGGTGGTCTTGCCGGTCTCCTTCGACCAGGCGGCCGAAGCTTCGTCCAGCGCGTTCTTGAGGCTGGCGGCGGCAAGGATGATGACGTCCTTGCCTTGCGCGAACGCCTGCTGCGCCATCCCGCCCGACGCCATGACGAAGGCGGCGGCAGCCAGTGCCGACGTGAATGCCCGACGAGTACCCAGCATGAAAACCTCCATTTCGAGAGGGCGATATATCCCATTGAACATATCGTTTATCCACCGGATTCGCAGTTTATATGCATCGGATGGGCACGTTGTGCCCGAATGGATATAAAAGCGGCCCGGCCCTATACTCCGGCTGCCAATTTTGAGGAGGAACTCATGCGGATCAGCGCCAGGAACCGGTTGAAAGGCACCATCGTCGAGGTCAAGAAGGGCCAGACGACCGCCCATGTCCGGATCGACGTGAAGGGCATCATCGTCACCGCCGCCATCACCAACGAAGCAGTCGACGAGTTGGGCCTGAAGGCCGGCCAGGAAGCCTATGCCATCGTCAAGGCGTCCGACGTCATGGTCGGCCTCGACAACTAGTCGACCATGGTCCGGCTGAACGAAATCCGCCAAGGCGAGCGGGCAGTCGATCTGCCGGACCGCTTCGACGCCTCCCTCTACTTCATTGGGCGTATCCGCACGCCGTGGACCTCACGGCTGGAGACGCCGCGGCAGGGAAGGCTCGACGGCCCGACCTGCCGCCTCGAACTGGATGCCCATTGGGCCGATGGCCTGCGCGGCATCGACGAGTTCGAGCGGCTGGAGGTCCTCTACTGGCTGCACGAATCACGGCGCGATCTCACCCATCAGAGCCCGCGCAACGACGGCGAGGCGCGCGGCGTCTTTTCCCTGCGCACGCCGGTACGGCCGAATCCCATCGGCACGTCGATCGTTCGTCTTGAGAAGATCGAAGGGTCCGTCCTGCTGGTGCGCGGCATGGACTGCCTCGACGGCACGCCGCTGGTCGACGTGAAGCCGGATCGTACCCTGTTCGAGCCGCTGGCGCCGGCCCAGGCCGGCGACTTCCAGGTGGGCGACAAGTGAAGCGGCGCAGTGCGCTCGCACTGCTCGGCGCCAGTCTGCTGGCCCGGCCAAGCCTGGCGCAAACCACGCGCACCATGGTCGATTCGACCGGCCGCAAGATCACGCTGCCGGCGCGCATCGAGCGTGTCTTCGTGGCAGGACCGCCGGCCTCGGTGCTCGCCTACACGCTGGCCCGCGATGCCTTGGTGGGCTGGGTGCGCACGCCCTCACCCGCCGAGAAGGAATTTCTGGCTGCCCCAGCCCGGGACCTGCCCGAGACCGGCCGGCTCACCGGCCGCGGCGACACGGTGAGCCTCGAGCGGCTGGTCGCGGCCAAGCCCGACATGGTCCTCGACTTCGGCTCGACCTCCGACACGTTCGTGTCGCTGGCCAACCGCGTCCAGGAACAGACCGGCATCCCCTACGCGCTGATCGACGGCCGCTTCGCCTCGACAGCCGCCTCGCTGAGGCTCGCAGCCGAGATGCTGGGGAGAATCGAGCGAGGCGCGGCGCTGGCGGCCTATGCCGAAGCGGCCTTTGCGCAGGTCGACAGCGTGCTGGCGCGCGTAGCAACCGACAAGCGCCCCCGCGTTTATCTCGCGCGCGGTCCCGAAGGACTGGAGACCGGCAGTCGCGGCTCAATCAACACCGAGATCATCGAGCGCGCCGGTGCGGTCAATGTGGCCGAAGGCCTGGGCGGCAGCGGCAACATCTCCAACGCCTCGCTGGAACAGATCATCGCCTGGCAGCCCGACATCGTGGTCACGCTGGATCGCGGCTTCTTCAACAGCGTGGCGACCAAGCCCGGCTGGAGCCAGGTGCGCGCGGTCGCCAACAAGCGTGTCTACCTCGCACCCAACCTGCCCTGGGGCTGGATCGATGCGCCGCCATCGCTCAACCGGCTGATCGGCCTGCGCTGGCTGCTGTCGACCTTCTATCCCGCCGAGGCCAATCTCGACCTCAGGGCCGAGACGAGGAAGTTCTACGACCTGTTCTACGGCGTGACCGTGACCGACGATCAACTGGCGCGGCTGCTGGGTGGCACGGCAAACTGACGGCGTCATGCGCGCCGGCCTCGTCCTCACTCTCCTCGCTTTGTGCCTGTTTGCCGCGATGCTGGTGGGCAGTGTGGTCGGCCCTTACCAGATCCCGCCCTTTGACGTGCTGAAGGCCCTGGCCGCGCGCCTCACCGGCGCGCCGACCACAGCGCCTGTCGACACGATCCTGTTCCAGATCCGCTTGCCGCGTGTCCTGGCGGCCGCCCTTGTCGGCGGCGCACTGGCAGCGGCGGGCGCCAGCTACCAGACGCTGTTTCGCAATCCCCTCGTCTCGCCCGACATATTGGGCGTCTCGGCCGGCGCGGGTCTCGGCGCGGTGCTCGGTATCCTGCTGTCGCTGCCGGTGATCGCCATCCAGGGGCTGGGCTTCGTCACCGGCCTGATCACCGTCGTCATCGTCTATGCGCTCGCCCGCGCGCTGCGCAGCCAGAACGAGGTACTCGTCCTGGTGCTGGCCGGCATCGTGGTTGGCGCACTGGCCGGCGCCGGCATCTCCTTGGTGAAGATTCTGGCCGATCCCTACAACCAGCTCCCGGCCATCACCTTCTGGCTGCTGGGCAGCCTGTCGGGGATCAAGGTCTCCGACGTGTGGGGCGTGGCGCCCTTGGTGATTGTGGGTCTCGTGCCGCTGGTGCTGCTGCGCTGGCGGATCGGTGTGCTGTCGCTGGGCGACGACGAGGCTCGCGCGCTGGGCGTCAACGTCGCCTTCGTGCGCGGTGTCGTCATCGCCGCGGCAACTCTCGTGACGGCAGCGGCGGTCTCGGTATCGGGCGTGATCGGCTGGATCGGCCTGATGATCCCGCACATGGTCCGGCCGCTGGTCGGCCCGCGCTACGACCGCGTACTGCCAGCCTCGGTGTTAATGGGCGCCGCCTTCCTCGTGCTGGTCGACACGCTCGCCCGCTCCGCCGCGCGCATAGAAATCCCTCTCGGCCTGCTCACTGCCCTGATCGGCGCGCCGATCTTTGTCTGGCTGCTGGCACGCGGCCGGCGCGTGTGGAGCTGACGATGCTCGAAGCGCGTGGTCTCGCCATCGGTTACAGCACGACGCAGGTCGCGGCCGGCATCAATCTCGGCGTGGCTCCCGGTGAGATTCTCTGCCTGCTGGGCCCCAACGGCGCCGGCAAGACGACCTTGTTCAAGACGTTGCTGGGCCTCATTCCCGCACTTCAGGGTACCGTGGCTGTCGGCGGCACACCGGTCGGCAACCTCTCGCGCGCCGCCCTCGCCCGTTCCGTCGCCTATGTGCCACAGGCGCAGGTGATGGAGTTCGCCTACACCGTCCTCGACCTGGTGCTGATGGGCCGCACGGCCCATCTCGGCCCGTTCGCGGCGCCCAGCGCGGCCGACCATGACCGCGCACGTTCGGCGCTCGATGAACTCGGCATTCTCGATCTCGCGGATCGCGAGGCCAACCGCATCTCCGGCGGCCAGCGCCAGCTCGCCCTGATCGCGCGCGCCCTGGCGCAGGACGCGCCGATGATGGTGATGGACGAGCCCACCGCCAGCCTCGACCTCGGAAACCGCTTCCTGGTGCTCGATCGCGTACAGGCGTTGCGCGACCGCGGCTTCGGTGTCGTCTTCTCGACGCATGATCCCGATCAGGCCCGCGAACTGGCGACCCGCGTCGCCGTCATCGCAGGTGGTCGTCTTGCCGCCTATGGCGCGCCGGATGAGACTCTAACCGCCGCGACCCTCTCGGATGTCTACGGCGTGCCCGTCGCCCTTGAGCGCACGAATACCGGCCGCGTGGTCATCGCGCCCGCGAGGCCAGCCTCCTAGAGTCTTTCCGTTTCGAGTTCACTCATACCACCTCATCCTGAGGAGGCCGCGTAGCGGCCGTCTCGAAGGATGGGCAACAAACGTAGTGCTCATGCCCACCCTTCGAGACGCGCTCCTGTGGAGCGCTCCTCAGGGTGAGGTGGTTTTTGGAAAGACTAAAATGATTCAGTCTCGGTCGGAAAGACTCTAAAAGCGCATGAACGAAATAAACGAAATAAACGAAACTATTGAAACGGAGGAGTGCCCCCGGATTTGCGGTACCCGAGTACGGCAAAGAGCAAGGCATGCACGTGCCGGATACCCCCGGCTCGGCCTGCTCAAACGCAAACGGCGCCCCTGAAGGGCGCCGCTCTGTCGCTTCCGGCCTGGCGTTGTCAGGCGGCGTAGCGGCTTTCCGTGAGCGCCGGCCACAGCTCGTCCTTGCCCGCTTTGGCGAAGGACTGGCCGATCTTCTCGCCCCAGAAGCTCTCGCTGCCGAAGTCGCGGCGCCATACCCAGAGCCTGCGCGTGTAGTGATGCAGGATGTGTTCGTGGGTAAAGCCCATCGCGCCCATCGACTGGTGCGAGATGGCGGCGATGCGGTGCGCGAAGTCAGAGCACTGGGTCTTGGCGGCGGCGATCGAGAAGCTGCCGCCATTCTCCAGCCCGCCCTCATCGGCGTCGCGCGACGCGGCCTCGGCCGAAGCGATGGTCGCCGCAGCATAGCTCGCCAACTCGGCCAGCATGTGCTGGATCGCCTGGAAGGTGGAGATCGGACGGCCGAACTGGACGCGCTGCTTGCAATACTCCGTCGCGGTCACGAGGACCTTGTCGGCCGCGCCCGCCATCTGCATGGCGCGGGCGAGAGCCGCGAGTTCCAGCGCGCGGTCGGCGCTGACCGGCGACGGCGCCGAGTATTCAGGCGTCGCGCCATCGAAGGTCACGTTGCCGTAGGGCTCGCCGGCATGGCTCGGCGCATCCTCGATCTTGACCGCGTCGCGCGGCACGACGACGAGCGTCGACTTGCCGCCGGCCGTCACGATCGAGACGAAGCGTTCGGCGACGCCGGCAAACGGCACGCGCGCAACCTTGCCGCTCACCCGACCGCCCTGGAGCGACAGGTCGCCCAGCGCCACGGTCGACGGGCCGGTGGCGGGCTTGCCGCCGGCAGCCGAGATCAGCAGGTTGGCAAGCGCGGTCTCGGCGACCGGCACCGGCACGGCATGCTCGCCGGCCACGCGCAGCAGCGCCATCAGGTCGGCCACGGTGCCGCCCACGCCTTCCTGCTCCTCGGGCACCGCGATCAGCGGCAGGCCCATCTCCTCGATCTCCTTCCAGAGATCGCCGGGCCAGATGCCCTTCTCGACGCCGTTCACGATGTCCTTGCCGGCGCGCTCGGCGAAGAAGCGGCTGGCGGTCTCCAGCAGCATGTCACGGGTATCGCGATCCATGATCTTTCTCCTTCAGCGCAGGCCGAGGCCGCGGGCGACGATGCCGCGCAGGACCTGGGTGGTGCCGCCCTGGATGGTGTAGCTCGGCGCCATCATCGACGCGTACTGGGCGATATCGAGGAAGTCGGCGAGATCGTCCTCGGTCGTGGCGTCGGACTCGGCCAAGGTGCGCGCGATCTCCGGCAGGTCCTGCTGGTAGATCGTGCCGAGATCCTTCACGAGCGAAGCCTCGATGGCCGGCGACTTGCCGCCCTGCATCATGCCGGCGACGGCGGTCGACATCTGGCGCAGGGTCCACAGGCGCGCAATCAGGCGGCCGAGGATGGCGCTGGCGCGCTTGGCCGGCTGTCGGCCCAGCACGCGCACCAGCTCGCGCAGCACGTAGAAGTTCTGCATGAAGCGCTCGGGGCCCGAACGCTCGAACGCGAGTTCGCTGGTGACCTGAAGCCAGCCGTCGCCCTCGTTGCCGATCAGGCAATCCTCGGGAATGAAGGCGTCGGAGAAGGTCACCTCGTTCCAGTCGTGGCGACCGGCGAGGTTGATGATCGGCCGGATGGTGACGCCCGGCGTCTTGAGGTCGACCAGCAGCTGGCTCAGACCCTTGTGACGATCGCCATGCTGGCCCGACGTACGGACCAGCGTGATGCAGTAGTGATTGCGATGGGCGCCCGAGGTCCAGACCTTGGTGCCGTTGACGCGGAAGCCGCCGGGCACCGGCTCGGCGCGCGTGCGCACCGACGCGAGGTCGGAACCAGAGTCGGGCTCGCTCATGCCGATGCTGAAATAGCATTCGCCGCGCGTGATGCGCGGCAGGATCGCCTGACGCTGCTGTTCGGTGCCGAACTTCAGCAGCAGCGGACCCGACTGGCGGTCGGCCACCCAGTGCGAACCGGCCGGCGCGCTGTTGCCGAGAAGCTCCTCGGTCACGACGAAGCGGTCGAGGAACGAGCGCTCGCCGCCGCCATATTGCTTCGGCCAGGTAATACCGAGCCAGCCCCTGGCGCCCAGAGCCTTGCTGAACTCGGGCGACGCGGTGTTCCAGCTCGCGAAGCGGTCCTCGGATTTGATCTTGGGCAGCGTTTCCTTGAGGAACGCGCGGACCTCGCCGCGCAGGGCCTCGGCCTCGGCGGGCAGATGGAAAGGCGGGAATTCGAGCTTGGGAATGGACATCATCATCTCGACGGTTGGATGCCTCTTCTCTGTCGGCTAATCCTGTGCCGCGCAACCCGTGAGTTTCGAGGGTCGAATGCCTCGCCGCCTGACACGCCTGCCGCCGCTCTTGGCGGAATTCGACGATGACGAACGCGACGCCGTCCTGGCGGCAAACCGTGCTTTCTACAAAGCCTTCAACGATCGCGATGCCGCCGCGATGGACCAGATCTGGGCGCCCACCGGCTCGGTGATCTGCCTGCATCCGGGCCAGGCTGCCCTTCACGACCGGGCGGAGATCATGGCGAGCTGGCGGGCCATCATGAAGCACCCCGAGGCGCCCCACGTACGCTGCACCGAGGAATGGGTGGCCGGCCGGCCGGGCCTGGCGCTCGTGATCTGCCGCGAGGTGCTGCCCAACGGCCAGCTCATGGCCAGCAACCTCTATGCGCGCGCAGCCGATGGCTGGCACATGGTGAGCCACCATGCCGGCCCGGTGCCGCCGGTTCCGACCGGGCGCACGACGCAAGCCGCCTCGCCTGCTCCGGCGCGTGACCGGCGCAAGCTGCATTAGCGGGAGATCGGCCCTCCAGCGCGCAGCAGCGGCTTCAGCCGGCTGTAGGGAATGTCGACCGTGTAGGGCCCGGACGAATAGGGCCCGACTTCGTACTGGTTGAAATAAATCTGCAGCTTGTCGGCCTGCCAACAGAAGTGCCCGCCGGTGTTGACCGTCTTGGTGAGCTTGTTGGGCTGCAGCGCATCCTCGAAGCCGGGATTGTCGACGAACTGCTTTTTTAGATCGGCGCGGACGATCTCGACGATATCCTTCAGCCACGGTGTGCCCGGCGCGAAAACGCCGTCGGGTGGCACGGTCTTGCCGGTGCGCAGGTCGACCAGCGTGCAGCCCGTGCTGCCGTAGCCGTGGGCGCCCCCGGTGAAGGCCCAGGAGGTCAGCGCCACGGTGATGACATTGGGATCGGGTCGATACAGCGAATAGCCCTGCTCGGCCTGCCAGTCCTGCTCGCGATCGACACCGGCATCGGCCGTAGGCGTCGTCTCGCGCGCGGCCTTCGCCGCCGCATCCGCGAAGGAGCGGTTGATGACGGTGAAGTCGGCCGTGCTGCCGGCGAACCGGGGATAACGGAGGTCGATCGAGTAGCTCACCTTGCCGACCTTGCCGGTCTTCTCGATCGACTGGTCCTCGATAAAGGGATAAGGCCCGGCCGCAGACGCCTTGAGATCGGCGATACGGTTCTCGTAGCGCGTTTTCAGGCAGCGCAAGATCACATCGGGATCGTCGTTCGGGACGCAGGCGCGATTGCGACCGACGATCCAGCGGACCTGGCTCTTCTCCAGGCTTTCCCTGGCCGGCCCGCTCAGCTTGGCCAGGAGTGCCGCGTAGAGGCCGGACAATTCACGGTCGGCTTTCGCCATGACCGTGTTCTTGCAGATCGCACGCTCCGCGCCGTTGGAGGCCTTCTCGCAATCGAAGCTCGGCCCGGTTTGCGCCAGGGCTGCGACGGGGAAGAACGCGACCAGAGCTGCGACCGCAAGCGCTCTCACACCCGCCTCCATTGTTTCAGGCGGCGCACCGCCTCTTCCATCTCGGCGGTCGAGCCCGCGAAGGATATGCGCAAGGTACCGGCGCCTCGCGCGCGGTCGAAGTCGACGCCCGGCGTCGCAGCCACGCCGGCTTCCCGCAGCATGCGGCTGCAGAAGTCCCGGCTGTCGTTGGTGAGGTGCGAGACGTCGGCGTAGATGTAGAAGGCGCCCTGCGCCGGCGTCAGCCGGTCGAGGCCGGCCGCCGGCAAGCCGGCCATCAGCAGGTCGCGGTTGGTGCGATAGCGCTTCACATGACCGTCGAGTTCCTCTCGGCACTCGAAGGCCGCAAGGGCCGCGTGCTGGCTGAGCGTCGGCACGGAGATGAAGAAGTTCTGCGTCAGCCGCTCGATCGATCGCACCATGTCGGGCGGCACGACCAGCCAGCCCACGCGCCAGCCGGTCATGGAGAAATACTTGGAGAAGCTGTTCACCACGATCGCCGTGTCGGACACCTCGACCGCCGAGTGGGTTTCGCCCTCGTAGACGATGCCGTGATAGATCTCGTCCGAGATCAGCCGCACGCCCTTGGCTTTGCACCAGTCGGCCAGCGCCTTCAGTTCAGCGCGCGTCACCATGGTACCGGTCGGGTTGGACGGGCTCGCCACGATCAGCCCGTCGAGGGGACCGGCTTTCTCCAGCGCCGCGACCGTCGGCTGGAAGCGGTCTTCCGCCGAGGTCGGCAGGTCGACCGCTTCGAGATTGAGCGCCGCCAGGATGTTGCGGTAGGCCGGATAGCCCGGCGCCGCCAGCGCGACGCGGTCGCCAGCGTCGAAGCTTGCGAGGAAGGCCAGCGGAAAGCCGCCGGAGGAGCCCGTCGTCACGATGACGCGCTCCGGCGACACGTCCGCGCCGTAGGTCTCGCGATAATGACGGGCGATGCGCTCGCGCAGGGCCGGCATGCCCAGCGCCGCGACATAGCCGATCCTGTCCGAATCGAGGGCCGCATGCGCGGCCTCGAGCGCGGCCTTCGGGGCCGGCGTGCTCGGCTGCCCGACTTCGAGATGGATGACCACGTCGCCCGCCGCTTCCTTCTCGGCGGCGGCGGCCATCACGTCCATGACGATGAAGGGATCGACGCCGCCCGAGCGGCGCGAAAGCTTGCCCGACATATCGTTCTCTATTGGGCGATGGTCGAGAGACCGGCGCCGGCCGGATCCGCACCCGTCCGGCAGGATTCAGCACTGCCGCGCAAACCCGAGGGACAGGCAATGGCGTTCACGAAGCCTCCCTGGGCCCGGCGATTTGCGAGAACCGTCGCCAGGTTGCGACCGTTGTCGATGACTTCACGCGCGACGTAGCCGACGGCCTGGGCGGCAGTCGGTCCGCCACCGCCCGCGCCGGCGAAGGTGAACTCGCCGTTGCCGGGATTGGCGATGATCATCGGGCTGACCGAGGCCGCCTCGGGATTGGGCGAGCCGAGCATGATGCCGCTGCCGGGGACCACGACGCGCGCGCCGAAGAGCTGCCCCATCGAGACCGCACAGGCCGCCGCTCCGCCCTTGCTGTCGACGGCCGCGAATCCCGCGAAGCCACCGGAATCGACCGCGGAGCCTCCGGCCGGCTGCTGACCGTTCCAACCCGCGAGGACCGCTTGGCCGGCGGCCGGCGACGGCGCGACATAGACTCGACTGCGATAGTGACTGACCGACAGCGGCGCCGACGCGATCGGCACGGCTGCACGCAACGTATCGACGGGAAGGCTGCCGCCGGCTTGCGAAACCTGTTCGGAGAAGGTGCGCGCCAGCGCGCCCTGGAAGAACTCCGCCCCGCCGCGCTGACGGATGCTGCCCAGCACCGAGGCGAGTTCGGGCTGGGTGAGAAGCGCGCCTTCCGAGACGTTGCCGAAGATTCGCCGCGCCTCGGCGTCCGCGCCGAGCAGGGCGCCGCCCGCCTGCATGTCGCGCGCCAGCGCACGCGACACCTGGAAGCCAAAGCGCGCCAGGCGCTCGGCCGGCGACACCGTCTGCTCCCAGCGCAACTGCCCATGACGAACATGCATGAGGGTGATGGCACGCACACCGGCCGGCACCGCGAAGGGCGTTCCCCTGACAGCGCCGGGCGCCGCGACGGGCGGAAACACGAAGGCCTCAGCCGCCTTCGTCTTGTCATTGTGGACAACGCACGCGCCGGACGCGCCCAGCGACGCCGCCGACGGCAGGGTCACGGAGAGTGCAAAGTACATGGCGACGGCGGCATCGGTGGCGTTGCCGCCGGCCTCCAGTATCTCTCGCCCTACCTCGGCCGCGCGGCCTTCCTCGGCCGTCGTCGCCGCAAAGCTGCTGCCCCTGGTAACTTTCGATAAGCCCCTTCTGTTGTCTGGCAGGTTGGCCGGATTCTCGGCATTCGCGACGCGATCCCGGTTCCGGTCCGTCTCACTAAAGCCACAACCCGACAGCAAGAAAACGCCGAGAAGGGCTGCGTTGCACAATTGACGCGGCCGCCGACCGTTCCTAGCCTGCCTGAGCCCCGTGCCGACCTTGTTCAAACGCATCACCACCCTCTTATGTCTGACGCTCTTCGCGCTGGCACCGTTTCGTGCCGCGACGGCTCAGCAAGGTCAACGCCTCAATCTGATCCGCGACGCCGAGATCGAGAGCACGATCCGCACCTTCACGATTCCAATCTGGAAGGCCGCAGGTCTCGACCCCAATGGTGTCGAGATCATGCTCGTCCAGGATGGCTCGCTCAACGCCTTCGTCGCCGGCGGCCAGCGCATCTTCATCAACACTGGCCTGATCATGCGGACTGAAAGGCCCAACCAGCTGATCGGCGTCATGGCCCACGAAAGCGGCCACATCGCGGGCGGCCATCTCGCCCGCATGCAGGAGGAACTGCGCAGCCTGTCCACCCTGCAAATTCTGGAAACCATCCTGGCCGGCGGCGCCATGGCGGGGGGAATCGCGGGCGGCGCCGGTGCCGGGACCGGCGGCGGCCATGGCGGCGGCACCGGACGACCGATGGCCCCAGGCTCGCTGATGGCGTTCCTGAAGTACACGCAGACCCAGGAAAGCGCGGCCGACCAGGCGGCGATCTCGTATCTGCAGCGCACCGGCCAGTCGCCCAAGGGCACGATCGAATTCCTTCGCTACCTGCAACGCGAAGAGAAGCTCGCGATCAACCGTCGCGACCCCTATCTCACCACCCATCCGCTGACTCCGGAGCGCATTTCGGCCTTCGAGCAGGCCGCAGCGAACTCGCCCTACGCCAATACGCCCGACACGCCGCAATTCCTGATGCTGCACCAGCGCATGGTGGCAAAGCTCTACGGCTTCGTCGCCCCCGATGCGGCGCTGCAGCGTTATAGCGAAGCCGACCGGTCGCTGCCGGCGCGCTATGCGCGGGCCATCGCGCTGTACCGCAAGGGCACACTCGGTTCGGCGCTGCTCACGATCGACGGACTGCTGAAGGAATATCCCAACGACCCGTACTTCCATGAAGTGCGCGCCCAGATGCTCTACGAGAACGGCCGCGCCGCCGAGTCCATCCCGTCGTATCGCCGCGCCGTGCAGCTCGCACCGGCGGCGGCGATCCTGAAGATCGATCTCGCGCGCGCCCTGCTCGACGTCAACAATCCGGACAATGTCCGCGAAGCGATGCGCAACCTCGATCTCGCCTCGCAGCAGGAGTCCGGTAACTTCGAGCTCTGGCGCCTGATGGCGTCGGGCTACTCCCAGCTTGGCGATCAGGGTATGACCTCCCTCGCCCGGGCCGAGATGGCGGCGTTGCGCGGCCAGCGTGCCGAAGCCCAGGCCCATGCTGAATCGGCGGCGCGCCAGCTCACCGCCGGCACGCCGGCGTGGCAGCGTGCGCAGGATCTCAAGGCCTATATCAACACCCGGCCCCGCAAATAGCCGGCTCTGGAGAACATTCGACATGCGTTCCGTTCTATTGGCCGTCATGGGCGGCCTGATCATCGTCGGCGTCGTTGCCGCCACCCGCACCCTGTCCCATGTCGTCCCCACCCCAGCGGCGTCGGGCGCGCAGACCGCCGCCGCACCCGTTCCCGCCGATCTCGGCAAGAGCATCCGTGCCTATCTGATGGCCAACCCCGAAGTCCTGGTCGAGGCGATGCAGGAGTTGGAGCGCAAGCAGGATACGCAGCGCGACGCCGTGGCCGTGAAGGCGATCAGCCAGAACGAAGCCGAGTTGTTCCGCGATGCCGACAGCCCGGTCGGCGGCAACCCGGCGGGCGATGTCACCATCGTCGAGTTCAACGACTATCAGTGCCCTTACTGCAAGCGCGCCTATCAGGCGGTGAAGTCGGTCACGGGCGCCGACGGCAAGGTGAAGATCATCTACAAGGACCTGCCGATCCTCGGCGAGCCGTCGCGTATCGCGGCCCTCGCCGCCCTCGCCTCGATGAAGCAGGGCAAGCACCAGGCGCTGCACAATGCGCTGATGGAATTCAACGGCAAGCTCGACCGCGAGAAGATCCTCCAGACTGCCGCCTCGGTCGGCATCGATATCGCCCAGCTCGAGAAGGACATGGAAGATCCCAAGCTGAAGCAGATCATCGACCGCAACATGGCCCTCGCCGGCGCGCTGGGCGTGCGCGGTACGCCGGCCTTCGTCATCGGCAAGCAGTTCGTGCCGGGCGCGGTCGACGCCGAATCGCTGAAGGCGCTGATCGCCGAGGCGCGGAAGAGCTAGAGGCTGCTTGCGCGGCAACGCGCCCCAAAAGGGCGGCGCTACCTGCACCGTGTCATCCCGAGCGCAGCGAGGGATCCTTCATCAGTACCGCCAAGGATCCCTCGCTGCGCTCGGGATGACACGGTGTCTCTACTTCGACACCGTCGCGGTGAGGCCCAGCGCGTTCACGAGATCGGCGCCCGGCTTCAGGAGATAGTCGAGCTTTTCCAGGCCCAGCGCCGGTTGCGGCGCGGCATCGACGGTGAGCGTGCCGCCCTGCTCGACGAAGCGGGCGATGGCGTCGAGCAGCTTCGACATGTCCTGCGTGATCAACACACCCGGCGGCTGGTAGCGCCGGATCTCGGCCGCCAGCGCCGCACGTTCGGCTGGGGCCGGCTGGCCGCTCAGCCGCGCCTTGGCCTGCAGGCTGCGCTGGAGGAGGCTCTTGTCGGCGATGATCAACCTGGCCGACTTCAGCGCGGCTTTAGTGCCCAGCAGGCCGAACATGTCGGCCTCGTCGACCGATCGCCAGAACTCGTCATCGGTGTCGATGATCTGGGCCGCCAGGGAGATGTCGATAAGGTCGGGACCCGTCAGCTTGCAGTCCTCGACCTTCAGCGCGTGGCGGGCGCGATCCTCGATCGTGCTGCAGGTGAAGCCCAGCCGCACCTCCTTCAGGTTCATCGACTGCATGACCATGCGCATGCCGAGCGCCTCGACGCTGCGCAAGGACGGCGCCAGCACGAAATCGTCGACACGCACGCGCGAGCGGCTGAAGTCGCCGCTTTCGCGCTTGGTCTCGGTGGAGACGCTGCCCAGCGACAGGCCATAGCGCGTCATGAGATCGCCGCCGAAACCGGACATCCGGCCCTCGGCCACGGGAACGCGCCCGATCGGCATTCCCGGCTCCCAGTCGAGCGACGAGGCAAGGGCGATGGGACGCCGCAAGTCGATGCCGCGTGCCGTGGTGTCGGCGACCGTGATGCCGGCCATCCGTGCGCCCGACGGCTTGAGCTGCAAGTCCTTCATCTCGAGCGAATCGATCAGGCCACGCGCGTAACCCGTCACGGCGAGCCGGGCCGCGCTCTGGGTCATCTGCTCCAGGGAGACGTAGACGAAATCGCTCATTTCCAGGCGATCCACCGAAAGCGCGCCCAGCAGACGGGCCACCATCACCTCGTTGCGGAACGGCCCCTCGTAGGTCGAATCGTAGCGCGGCAGGTCGATACCGGCGGCGGTCAACTCGCCCATCGTCCACGAATTGCCGGCGTCGGGCTCGGCCAGGCGGAAGTTGCGGATGTGAAGCCGCGCCACATGCAGCGGATCGCCCCAGTTCAGTCCCCGGAACGGCAGCCGCCCCTTCAGCAGCTCATCCAGCGGCCAGGCCAGGCCCGACGCCTCCCATTGCTCGACCTTGAGCTCGCCGTTCGGTCCCCCCGCGACGTTGCGTAGCGCAATGCTGCGATCGAACAGACCGACTTTCACCGTTTCGACTTGCACGCCATTCTGCGCGAGGCTGGCCTTGAGACGCGAAGCGGCGAAGCTTTCGGCAAACGGGATTGCTGCGATGCCGATGCCGATCAGGGCAATGACGGCGCCGAGAACGATGACGGATTTTTTCAAGGTTCGGCGTCCGGCTGCTTCGAGGGTTGGGCCGCATCGAAAGCAGGATGCTTCATGCAGGTGTCGTAGATGCGCTGGATGGTCGGGTAACGCTTCATGTCGACCTTGAAGCGCGTGGCGTTGAAGACCTGCGGCACCAGGCACATGTCGGCCATGGTCGGCTGGTCGCCATGACTGAACGAGCCGGCGCCGCCTTGCTTCAGCGTCGCCTCGTAGGCATCGAAGCCGGTCTCGATCCAGTGGCGCGACCAGGTGAACGCGCTTTCCTCGGTCTGGTCGAACTTCTGGCGCAGGTAGGCCATCACACGCAGGTTCTGGATGGGATGGATGTCCGCGCTCACGATCAGCGACAGGGACCGCACCCGCGCCCGTCCGACGGGATCCTTCGGGAGAAGCGGCGGCTCGGGATGCGTCTCCTCGAGATATTCCATGATCGCCAGCGATTGCGTCAGCACCGCCCCGTCATCCAGCACCAAGGCGGGCACGAGTTTCTGCGGATTGAGTGCCGCGTAGTCGTCAGAGGACTGCTCGCCCTTGCGCAGATGCCGCGACGCATGCTCGACCGCGATGCCCTTGAGGTTCAGGGCAATACGCACGCGAAACGCCGCCGAGGACCGAAAATAGCCGATAAGCTTCATGACCGCCTCCGCGGTCACTGTAGCACGGCTTATGCTGGCGGCGTGTAGCGCACGACTTTCTGGTCGATGGCCCCGAAGATCGACTTGCCCGCGCGATCGAACATTTCGATGCGGATGTGGTCGCCGAAGCTCATGAACGGCGTCACCGGCTTGCCGCCCTCGATCGTCTCGCGCACGCGACGTTCGGCGATGCAGGAGCAACCGACGGCCGCATCACGGTTCGCGACCGTGCCGGATCCGACGATCGTCCCCGCCTCCAGGTGCCGCGTGCGCGCGGCGTGCGCAATGAGCTGGCCGAAATCGAAGGTGAGATCGGTGGCGGCGTTCGGATGGCCGAATTCCTTGCAGTTGAGCGTGGAAATCAGCGGCCGGTCGAGCCGCGCCCCGTTCCAGTCGTCGCCCAGCTCGTCGGGCGTCACGGCAACGGGCGCAAAGGCCGTCGCGGGCTTGCCGTGAAAGAAGCCGAAGCCCTTGCCGAGCTCGGTCACAATGACGTTGCGCAGCGACACGTCGTTCAGGATCGTCACCAGCTTGATGTGCTTGCGCGCCGCCTCGGGCGAGATGCCCATCGGCACGTCGTCGACCATCACGCCGATCTCGCCCTCGAAATCGATGCCCCAGGCCTCGTCGGCCATCTCGATCTCGTCGTTGGGACCGATGAATGAGTCCGATCCGCCCTGATACATCAGCGGATCGGTCCAGAAGGATGGCGGCATCTCGACACCACGCGCCTTGCGCACCAGTTCGACATGCACGACGTAGGCCGAGCCGTCGGCCCATTGGTAGGCGCGCGGCAGCGGGGCCGCCAGTGCGGTCGTGTCGAGCTCGAACGAGCCCACGGCCTTGTCATCCTCCAATTGCTCGGCCAGCGCCCGCAGCTTCGAGCCGTTGGTGGCCCAGTCGTCGAGCGCCTTCTGCATCGTCGGCGCCACGGTCGTGGCCCGCACGCCGCGCGTCAGGTCGCGGTTCACGACGATCAGCGTGCCGTCGCGGCCGCCTTCCTTGAGCGATCCCAGTTTCATCGTGCGCTTCCCTATTCCGCTGCCTGCTTCATGTCCGGCGGCCGCCAGGACTTCACGTAGCCTTCGAACTCGACGCCGGCCGGCATCGCCGCGACGTCGACCGCATCGCGCGTATCGATCATGACTGCGACCTCATCGGTCTCGGTCTTGCCGCCACTGCCAACTTTGGTTGTCGCGGCCTTGAACGCCTTGGGATGCGGCCCATGCGTGAAGCCCGTGGGGTGCACCGTCATCATGCCGGGATGGATGTTGTCGCGGCTGAAGAAGCTGCCCTTGTGGTAGAAGATCACTTCCTCGAAATCGTCGTTGTTGTGGAAGAACGGCAGGCGCAGCGCCTCCGGATCGCTCTCCAGCGGCCGCGGCACGAAGGTGCAGACGACGAACCGACTGGTGGCCCAGGTCGTGTGCGCCGACGGCGGCAGATGGGCGCGATGGCTCATCAGCGGCCGCAGGTCGCGCCAGTTAATGCGCACGACGCTGAGATCGCCATGCCAGCCCACCGCATCCAGCGGATTGAACGGGAAGGTCACGGTCGAGAGCGCGTTGCGCCGCTTCACCAAGACTTTCCAGGTGCGCTCGTCCTGCTGGGCGCGGAAGGCCTCGTCGATGCGCGGCGTGTCGAGCATTGCCGGGTCGAAGATCGCATGGCGCCCGACCAGACCTTTCTCCGGCAGGACGAAATGATCGTTGGTGGCCTCGATCATCAGCGACACGGTCGGCTTGGCAGGCTCCAGGCGCCACATCGTGCCGCGCGGGATCACGAGATAGTCGCCCTCGACATAGTCGAGATGACCGTAATCGCAGAACAGCGCGCCGTTGCCCTCGTGGACGAACAGGAGCTGGTCGCCGTCGCTGTTGCGTGCGAGCTGCGGCATGGGCTTGTCGAGCTTCCAGATGCGCATCTGCAGATGGTTGTTGCCCATCACCAGCTCGGCGTCCCAGGGATTGGCCTGGGCCGTCACCAGCTTGTTGAGGTCGAGGGCGCGCGGACGGATCGGCCCGTCGAATTCCACCCAGTCGGTCGGCTTGTGCCTGTGGTGGAACTGCGCGGAGGGGCCGAAGAATCCTTCCTTGCTGATCTCGCGCTCGTAGGTGCCCTCGGGCAGGCGCACATGGGCCTGGCGCGAGGCAGTACCCTCGACCTGGCGCAACGGAATCCAGTTCTTGGCCATGGTTTCCTCCTCTCTGATTGCCTCCCCTGATGACAGGAGAGGAAGATGACTAAGCCTTCAATACGCCGCGGCGGATCTGGTCGAGCTCGATCGATTCGAACAGCGCGCGGAAATTGCCTTCGCCGAAGCCCTCGTTGCCGCGACGCTGGATGATCTCGAAGAAGATCGGGCCGATCACCGTCTGGGTGAATATCTGCAGCAGCAGCCCCCCGCCCTTGGTCGGTGCGCCGTCGATCAGGATGCGGTCGGCGGCCATCCGCTTGAGATCTTCGCCATGGCCCGGCAGGCGCGCATCGACCTGTTCGTAATAGGTGTCCGGCACGTCCTGGAACGGCACGCCCTTGAGCTTGAGCGCCTCGACCGACTCGTAGATGTCGCCGGTGCCCAGCGCGATGTGCTGGATACCCTCGCCGTGATAGGCGGAGAGATATTCCTGGATCTGGCTCTTATCGTCCGAGCTTTCGTTGATCGGGATGCGGATCTTGCCGCACGGGCTGGTCATCGCCTTGGACTTGAGGCCGGTGAGCTTGCCCTCGATGTCAAAGTAGCGGATCTCGCGAAAATTGAAGAGCCGCTCGTAGAAATCGGCCCACTCTGCCATGCGGCCGCGATGCACGTTGTGCGTCAGGTGATCGATATAGGTGAGGCCGACACCTTTCGGGTTGCGGTCGACGCCCGGCAGGTACTCGAAGTCGACGTCGTAGATCGAGCCGCGATCGCCGTAGCGGTCCACCAGATAGAGCAGCGAATCGCCGATGCCCTTGATCGCCGGGATGTTGAGCTCCATCGGCCCGACCTTGCCCTCGACGCCCCAGGCGCCCAGCGACAGGGCCCGCTTGTAGGCGGCACCGGCATTCTTCACCCGGAACGCGATGGCGCAGACGCTGGGTCCGTGCACCCGCGCGAAGCCCTGGGCGAAACTCTCCTTCTCGCCGTTGACGATGAAGTTCACGTCGCCCTGGCGATATAGCGAGACGTCCTTGGAGCGATGCTTCGCCACCTTGGTGAAGCCCATGCTCTCGAACAGGGCGCCGAGCGCCGCGGGATCGGGGGCGGTGTATTCGACGAACTCGAACCCGTCGGTGCCCATCGGGTTCACTCTGTCGATCTCCAGGACGTTGTGGTCGCTGACGCTCGCCATGTTTGACCTCCCGGCTGAATTAGTTTCAAATGTAACTATTATGCCAACCGATTCGCAAGCCCTCGAACTGGAGAAATTTCTCCCCTACCGGCTGTCCGTCCTGGCCCAGCTTGTGAGCGAATCATTGCACGATCTTTATGCCGGACCGTTCGATCTCAGCGTCACGCAGTGGCGGGTGATGGCAGCCTTGGGGCGGTTCGCCCCCCTCACCGCCTCCGATGTGGGACAGCGGATCGTCATGGACAAGGTGGCGGTCAGCCGGGCGGTCGCGAGCCTGATGAAACGGGGCCTGGTCGAGCGCGCGGCCGATCTGGACGACCGCCGGCGGGCTTCGCTCCGCCTCACCGCGAAAGGTCGCGCGATGCATGCGGAAATCGTCCCGATCGCCCTCGAATACGAGGCCGAACTTTACGAAGCCCTGTGCCCGGACGAGCGGCAGACCCTCAACGGCTTGTGTGACCGCCTGTTCGCCCACGCCAAGCTGTTGAGAAACCGGCCCTGAGGCCGCCTTGTGGCCCCGACTCCCCATGGTATAACGCCGGCCTCTTGTGATTCTGGGAGGCAGGATTGGCTAAGGCCGCCCAGCGCCCATCGGCCAAGCCGGTGCTGGTGCTCAACGGGCCCAACCTCAACATGCTGGGCAAGCGTCAGCCGGACATCTACGGCCGGGAGACGCTGGCGGACGTCGAGACGGCGTGTCGCGCCGAAGCAGCGCGCCTCGGCCTCGAGGTCGAGTTCACCCAGAGCAATCATGAGGGCGTGCTGGTCGACCGTATCCAGGCCGCGCGCGAGGGTAATTCCGGTATCGTCATCAACGCCGGCGCCTACACCCATACGTCGGTGGCCCTGCTCGACGCGCTGAACGCCGCCGAGCTGCCGGCCATCGAGGTCCATCTTTCCAACATCTACAAGCGTGAGAGCTTCCGCCATCATTCGTACATCAGCCCGGCCGCGGTCGGCGTGATCGCGGGTCTCGGCACTCAAGGCTACCTCCTTGCCCTCCAGGCGCTGGCGCGCCTGCTGGCACGCTGACCAACATCGGGAGCGTTTCTCCATGGCAAAGTTCGAACTGGATACCGAGTTCGTCCGCAAGCTGGCGGCCATCCTCGAGGAAACCAAACTCGGTGAGATCGAGTTGGCCGACGGCGAGCGGCGCATCCGCGTCGCCCGTCCGACCGCGCCTGTTACACAGGCACCTGTCATGATGGCCGCAGCCCCCGCCGCGGTGGCTGCTCCCGCAGCCGCAGCACCTGCTGCATCGGGCGGCGATCTCTCCAAGCATCCCGGCGTCGTGAAGTCGCCGATGGTCGGCACGGCCTACCTGGCGCCCGAGCCCGGCAAGCCGAACTTCGTCTCGGTCGGCGACAAGGTGGCGGCGGGCCAAACCCTGCTGATCATCGAGGCGATGAAGACCTTCAATCCGATCAAGGCGCCCAAGGCCGGCACGGTCATGCAGGTCCTGATCGAGAATGCCCGGCCGGTGGAGTTCGGCGAGCCGCTGATGATCGTCGAGTAAGGAGGCTTCGTCGCCGATGTTCGACAAGGTCCTCATCGCCAACCGCGGCGAGATCGCCCTCCGCATCCACCGCGCCTGCCGCGAGATGGGCATCCAGACCGTCGCGGTCCATTCGACCGCCGACAGCGACGCGATGCATGTGCGTCTGGCCGACGAATCGGTCTGCATCGGCCCGCCGCCGGCCCGTGAGAGCTACCTCAACATTCCCGCTATCCTGTCGGCCGCGACGATCGCCGGTGCAGATGCGATTCATCCCGGCTACGGCTTCCTGTCGGAGAATACCCGCTTCGCCGAAGCGGTCGAGGCGCACGGTTTCACCTTCATCGGCCCGACCCCGCAGCACATCTCGATGATGGGCGACAAGATCGTGGCCAAGCAGACGGCCAAGGAACTCGGCCTGCCGCTGGTGCCGGGCTCGCCCGGTCCGGTCGAATCGATCGAAGAAGTCATCGAGCTGGGCACCAAGATCGGCTGGCCCGTACTGATCAAGGCCGTCGCCGGCGGCGGCGGTCGCGGCATGAAGGTCGTCCAGGATGCCGAAGGGGCCGCCGAGGCTTTCTCGCTGGCGCGCGCCGAAGCCAAGGCCGCATTCAACAACGACTCGGTCTACGTCGAGAAGTATCTCGGCCGGCCGCGCCATATCGAGATCCAGGTGCTGGGCGACGGGCTCGGCGCCGGCATCCATCTCGGCGAGCGCGATTGCTCGCTGCAGCGCCGGCACCAGAAGGTTCTGGAGGAAGCGCCCTCGCCCGCGCTCAATGCCGAGCAGCGCAACAAGATCGGCGAGCTGGCGGCCGATGCGGTGCGCAAGCTGAAGTATCGCGGGGCCGGCACAATGGAGTTCCTGTTCCAGGACGGCGAGTTCTACTTCATCGAAATGAACACCCGCCTGCAGGTCGAGCATCCGATCACCGAGGCGGTGACCGGCATCGACCTGGTGCGCGAGCAGATCCGCATCGCCTCCGGCTCAGCCCTCGGCCTCACGCAGAAGGACATCGTGATCCAGGGCCACGCCATCGAGTGCCGGATCAACGCCGAGAATCCCGAGACCTTCGTGCCCTGCCCCGGCGTCGTCACCGACTACCATTCGCCGGGCGGCCTGGGTGTGCGCGTCGATTCCGGCCTCTACGCCGGCTATTCGATCCCGCCCTACTACGATTCGATGGTCGCCAAGCTGATCGTGAACGGCAGCAGCCGCAACGAATGCATGATGCGCCTGCGTCGCTCGCTGGAGGAGTTCGTGGTCGGCGGCATCGACACGACGATCCCGCTGCATCGCCGCATCATCGGCGAGCAGGCCTTCATCGACGGCGACTACGACATCCACTGGCTGGAGAAGCTGGTCGGCCTGAAGAAGTAGCGCCGCGATGCTGGAGATCACACCCGACCTCCTGCTCCAGGCCTATCGCATCGGCGTCTTTCCCATGGGAGAGAGCCGCGACGATCCCAAGCTCTACTGGCTCGATCCCCGCCTCCGTGCGGTCCTGCCGCTCGACGGCTTTCACCTCTCGCATCGGCTGGCGCGCACGGTCCGCAGCGGCCACTTCGAGGTGACGGCCGACACCGCGTTTGCCGAGACGATGAGGGCCTGCGCCGAGCCCCGCCCCGGCCATCCCGAGAGCTGGATCAACGAGCCGATCGTCGAGCTCTACACCGAGCTCCACCGACGCCGCTTTGCGCACAGCATGGAGTGTCGCGTCGACGGCCGGCTGGTCGGCGGCCTCTACGGCGTCGCGGTCGGAGCCGCCTTCTTCGGCGAGAGCATGTTCAGCCGCGAACGCGATGCCTCGAAGGTGGCGCTGGTCCATCTGGTGGCGCGGCTAATCAGGGGCGGCTTCGCCCTGCTCGACTGCCAGTTCATGACGGAGCATCTGCGCAGCTTCGGCGCGGTCGAGATCCCACGCGACGACTTCAAGGCACTGCTGGCCGAGGCGATCGACCGGCCGGCGACGTTTCAGCGCGAGCTGGGTGGCGAGGATCCCTGCGCCATCGTGCAGGAGAGCACGCGCAGATCGTAGACGCCGTGGTCGAGCGCCGACAGCGACGGCGTCGAGGCGAACATCCAGCCGGCGAACAGCTTCTCTTCCGCCTGTCCCGGCTTGTGGTCGATGATGGTGAGATAGGCCACTGACTCGGGCGGCGCCTCGGGCACGTTCACGAGGCAATCGCCGACCGTGATTTCGAGCGTGCCGAAGCGTGTGGATTTTCCGACCGGCGCGTAGAAGCGCTGCGTGCGGGCCGTCACCTTGTCGAGGCCCTGCAGCTCGGCCGATCGCGTGCCCGGCCCGTCCGGCACCGGCCGCAGGTTGGCATTGCCCGGACGTTGCTGAGGTTGCTGCGGTGGTGGCAGCGGCGTCTGCGCCGACGCGGCGCCCATGCCGGCTGCGAAGACGGCGAGCACGATCAAGCCGCGCATGCTCATCCCTTGGCGCGGGGCGGCGTCAACCCGTCGATCAGTTCGTGAAGCGCCTGCTTTATCTGTGCGGCGTCGCATCCCATCAGAACTCCGTCCTCCAGCGCATCGGCGCAGAGGGTTTCGATCTCCTGGATGTTCTGGTTCAGGACTTTGATCTTTTCGAGGCACGACACCGGCTTGCCGTCGGGCTGGCGCCAGACCGGCGGTTCCTTCGGGGACTGGGCGACCATCACTTGCTTCCCGTGCTGCCGAACATGAACTTGGCGATCAGCTCGGTGAGCGGGATCGAGTCCTGCGTATGCTCGATCTCGCCGCCGCTCTTCAGCATCTGCTTGTCGTTGCCCGGTTCGAGCACGACGACCATGCCGCCCAGCAGCGATTCGCTCACGATCTTGGCGTGCGTGTCGGCCGGCAGGTTGACGTTCGACGAGACGGCGAGACGCACCACGGCCTGGTAGGTCTTGGGATCGAGGCTGAAGCTCGTGACGCTGCCGATCTTCACGCCGCTCAACGTCACGTCCGCGCCGCGCTTCAAACCGTCGATGCGGCCGAAGCGAGCAGTAAGCTCGTAGCCGTCGGGCCCGGCGCGATCGGATTTGGAAAAGGCATAGACGACGAAGACGCAGGCCACCACCAGCACCAGCGCGCCCACGATCGTCTCGATAATATTACGGCCCACGCTCGTTCCCCCGCTAAGCGCAGCGTCAGCCCGGCCGCCATGCCTCGTATACCGGCTTCGGCTTCTCGCCCTCTGACAACGCATGACCCGGAGGCCTGTAGGCGTGATCGGTGCCGGTGAGGTTGGGCAGATGTTCCTTCTGCCATGCCTTGCGCGGCGGGCCGCCGGCGGGCGGCGGTTCGGCGAGCGTATGATGCAGCCAGCCATGCCATTCGGCCGGAACGCGCGATGCTTCGGCGACGCCGTTGTACATGACCCAACGCTTGCGGCGCATGCCGGCGACAACGCGCTTGTCCTGGAAGTAGCGGTTGCCTTCCGCATCCGTGCCGACGAGTTCGCCGCGCATCTTCGTGAAGAGCCAGGTGCCGATGATCATGAACCAACCACTTCGTAGGTGATGCGCGCTTGTACGCGGGCGCTTCAATGCGTGCAACGCGACGCGAACGACGCGCGATTCGTTTCGTTCGACGACGTGCGAATAGAGCGATTCGATCGACTGTTGCGTTCTTGCATCATCTAGTACCATCAACAGCGTGGTCTACAAAATATAGTTGCGCACACAAGATTTTGTAATTTACTATCCTCTCGTGCCCATATGTGCGTGTTCGATTTGATCGAACACCCCCCGCAACAGGGAACCAAATTGACGGGATCGGGCACGGGGGATCGTCGATGCGCTTCGAGCGTCGGTATACGCAACCAGGAGAATCGCCATTCGCAGGAATGGCTTTTCGCGTTGCCGACTCCGAAATTCGCAACCCCGACGGTTCGATCGTCTTTCAGCTGAAGAATATCGACGTGCCGGCCGAGTGGTCGCAAGTCGCGTCCGACGTTCTTGCACAAAAGTATTTCCGCCGCGCCGGCATTCCTGCGCGCATGATCCGCGTCGCCGAAGCCGACATGCCGGAATGGCTGTGGCGCTCGGTCCCCGACGAAGCCGCTCTCGCCATGATGCCGGAGGCCGATCGCTTCGGCAGCGAGACCAGCGCCCGTCAGGTGTTCCATCGCATGGCCGGGGCCTGGACCTATTGGGGCTGGAAGGGCGGCTACTTCGACAGCGAGGAGGACGCCCGCTCCTTCTACGACGAGCAGTGCTTCATGCTCGCCGCCCAGATCTGCGCGCCGAATTCGCCGCAATGGTTCAACACCGGACTACACTGGGCCTACGGCATCGACGGGCCCGGCCAGGGTCACTGGTTTGTGGATCATCTCGACGGCGAAGCTCAACCGTCGGCCTCGGCCTATGAGCGGCCGCAGCCTCACGCCTGCTTCATACAGAGTGTCGCCGACGACCTGGTGAACGAAGGCGGCATCATGGATCTGTGGGTCCGCGAAGCGCGCCTCTTCAAGTACGGCTCCGGCACCGGCTCCAACTTCTCGCGCGTGCGCGGCGAAGGCGAGAAGCTCTCCGGCGGCGGTTCTTCTTCCGGCCTGATGTCGTTCCTCAAGATCGGTGATCGCGCGGCCGGCGCCATCAAGTCGGGCGGCACGACGCGTCGCGCGGCCAAGATGGTGACCGTCGATATCGACCATCCCGACATCGAGGACTTCATCTCCTGGAAGATGCTCGAGGAACAGAAGGTCGCGGCCCTGGTCGCCGGCTCCCGGCTCGCCAATCGTCACCTCAACGCCGTCATGCAGGCCTGCCTCGAAGGCGGCGACGGTGAAGCGGCCTTCGATCCGCGACAGAATCCGAAGCTTCGCCGTGAGATCGTCGCGGCCCGTCAGGCCGAGTTGCCCGAGAACTACATCCAGCGGGTCATCCAGTTCGCCCGACAGGGTTATCGCCACATCGAGTTCCCGACCTTCGATACGGATTGGGAGTCGGAGGCCTATGCCTCGGTCGCCGGCCAGAACGCCAACAACTCGGTGCGTGTCACCGACGCGTTCCTGCGCGCCGTCGAGGAAGACCGGCAGTGGGCTCTGACCGCGCGCACGACCGGCAAGGTCACCCGGACGATCGGCGCCCGCCTCCTGTGGGACCAGGTCGCCGAGGCCGCCTGGCACTCGGCCGATCCGGGCGTGCAGTTCGACACCACGATCAACGACTGGCACACCTGCCCGGAGTCGGGGCGCATCAACGCCTCGAACCCGTGCTCGGAGTACATGTTCCTCGACGACACGGCGTGCAATCTCGCCTCGCTGAACCTGATGCGGTTCCGTCGCGACGACGGCTCGATCGATGTCGGGGCGCTGGAGCATGCGAGCCGCCTGTGGACGGTCGTGCTCGAGATCTCCGTGATGATGGCGCAGTACCCGTCGCGCCGGATCGCCGAGCTTTCCTATCAATACCGCACCTTGGGCCTGGGCTACGCCAATCTTGGCGCGCTTCTGATGGCCTCGGGCCTGGGCTACGACAGCGCCAAGGGTCGCGCGATCGCCGGAGCCGTGACCTCGATCATGACCGGCACCGCCTACGCCACTTCGGCGGAGATGGCGGGCCTGATGGGCGCCTTCCCTGGCTTCGACGCCAATCGCGAGCCCATGCTGCGGGTCATCCGCAACCATCGCCGGGCCGCCCACGGTGCCAAGGAGGCCTATGAGGGCCTGTCCATTGCACCGCAGGCGCTCGATGCCGCCAACTGCACGGACAGCCGGCTCGTCGCCGCAGCCCGCAACGTCTGGGACCGCGCGCTGGAGCTGGGCGAACGGCACGGTTTCCGCAATGCACAAGTCTCGGTCATCGCGCCCACCGGCACGATCGGGCTGGTGATGGATTGCGATACCACCGGCATCGAACCCGATTTCGCCCTGGTGAAGTTCAAGAAGCTGGCCGGCGGCGGCTACTTCAAGATCATCAACCAGACCGTCCCGCTGGCGCTGCGCTCGCTGGGCTACGACGAGGCCGCGATCGGCCGCATCGTCGGCCATGCGGTGGGCCACGGCTCGCTCGCCTCGGCGCCCGCCATCAATCACGAGAGCCTGTCGGCGCGCGGCTTCGATGCTACGACCCTGAAGCGGATCGACCAGGCGATCGCCACGGCCTTCGACATCCGCTTCGCCTTCTCGCGCTACACGCTGGGCGAAGCCTTCTGCCGCGAGACGCTCGGCCTCGACGACGAGACGCTCGCCGATCCGAAGCTCGACATCCTCGCGCGCCTCGGCTTCTCACGCAGCGACGTTGCTGCCGCAAACATCCATGCGTGCGGCACGATGAGCGTCGAAGGCGCACGCGATCTCAAGCGCGAACATCTTTTTGTGTTCGATTGTGCGAATCCCTGTGGACGAGATGGCACACGCTTCTTGTCTGCAGAGAGTCACATACGCATGATGGCTGCAGCACAACCCTTCGTATCGGGCGCCATCTCCAAGACCATCAACATGCCAAACGCTGCGACGGTCGAGGATTGCCGCAAGGCCTATGAGACCTCCTGGAAGCTCGGATTGAAAGCGAACGCCCTCTATCGTGACGGATCCAAGCTCTCGCAGCCGCTGTCTGCGATGGCTCTGGGCGACGATGTGGCCGCGAACGACGATCTCGCCGATCTGCCGCCGGCCGCGCGCGTGCCGGTCATCGCCGAGCGGATCGTGGAGCGCATCGTCGAACGCGAGGTCCGCGCCGGTCGCGAACGGCTGCCGCAGCGCCGCAAGGGCTATACGCAGAAGGCCATCGTCGGCGGCCACAAGGTCTATCTCCGGACCGGCGAATACGAGGACGGCCGTGTCGGCGAGATCTTCGTCGACATGCACAAGGAAGGCGCGGCGTTCCGCAGCCTGATGAACAACTTCGCCATCGCGATCTCGATCGGCCTGCAGTACGGCGTGCCGCTCGAGGAGTTCGTCGAGGCCTACACCTTCACGCGCTTTGAGCCGTCCGGCCTGGTCGAGGGCAACGACGCCATCAAGATGTCGACCTCGGTGCTCGACTACATCTTCCGCGAGCTCGCGATCTCCTATCTGGGACGCAACGACCTCAGCCATGTCGAGCAGGCGGATCTTCGCCCAGACGGCGTCGGCCGTGGCGAGATCCAGGGTGAGTTGCCCTCACCCGGCACGAACGCCGCCGAAGCGGCGGCCGCTGCGGTGAGCCGCATCGCCAGCGTGGGCTATGTGCGCAGCAACCTTTACGTATTGAACGGCAGGACTGCCGGCAATGCCGCGATCGCCGACGAGGCGATTGCAGGCGCCGCCCTGCCCAACGGACTGACGGACGGACCAGCCGTCGCTTCGGCGCCCATCGCCAAGGCGGCCGTCGTCAGCGTCGCGCTCGGAGAAGCATCCTCTTCACCGTTGGGACTGGCCCTCGCGGCCAGGCTCAAGGGCTTCGAAGGGGACGCCTGTCCGGAATGCGGCAACTTCACGATGGTCCGCAACGGGACGTGCCTCAAATGCACGACCTGCGGCGGCACCACCGGCTGCAGTTGAGCATGCGTGGCGTAGCGTACCGGCGTACCCCCGGGGCCTCGCGGTTGGGGACCCAATAGCTAACCATAGGAGACAGTTATGGCTGCTAAGAAGAAAGTTGCGAAGAAGAAGGCTGTTAAGAAGAAGAAGCAGTAATTAGGAAAGGGCGGAGGTCAAAGGCGACTTTGACCCCTCTAACAACGCCTTTCGGCTTCCGCGTGGGCGCCCTCTCGTAGGGCCCCACCGGAAGCCACCTAAAACAGAAGACAAGCAAGCCGATCCAGCACCCGTTCGCGGGATGGACAGGCGAAACTAGCCAAAGCGTCCGGCGACTTCGGTCTGCCGGACTTTTTTCTTTCGGCCTTGCGCCTGCCTCGGTTTCGCACTACATCGCGGAACATGGATACTGACCAGTCAGTCAATATCTCCCCCTCCGTCCCGACCCGTGTCCGGCGCCCGGAGGATCGTGCCTCGGAAATCGCACGCGCCGCGCTGGACCTGTTCGTCACTCGTGGATTTGCCGCGACCAAGCTCGAGGACGTTGCCAAGGCTGCGTCGGTCAGCAAGGGCCTCCCCTACCTCTACTTCAAGAACAAGGACGAGCTCTTCAAGGCGGTCATCACCGAGGCCATCAGCGGGCCCATCGCCACGGCGAGCGAAATCATCGACCGCTTCGAAGGGACGAGCGAGGAACTGTTGCGTGTCCTCGTCGCCGGTTTTCGCACCTTCGAGGAGTCTCCCGCCGGCGGCGTGGTGAAGCTGATCCTTGCCGAAGCCGGCAACTTTCCCGATGTCGCGCGCTTCTACTGTACGCACTTCGACGTGCGCGGCCGCGATCTCTTCATCCGCACGCTGCGGCGCGGCGTCGAGAGCGGTGAATTCCGGCCGCTCACCGACCTCGAGGCCACGGCCATCATCATCCTGCAGCCGCTCGCGATGTTCTCGGTTTGGAAGCGCTCGCTGGCGCCGTTCGATCCCGGAAAGGTCGACAGCGACCAGTATTACACCGCGTATCTCGACTTCATTCTCAAAGGGCTACGGCCATGAAGACCAGGGGCAAGATCGTCCTCGCCATCGTCGGCGCCAGCCTGGTGCTGGGCGGTGGCGCCTATGCCTTGAAGAGCAGCAAGGTCGCGTCGACCGTCGGCAAGGGCGACGTCGCGACCAAGACCGCCGATCGTCCGCTGGAGCTGATCCCGGCCGAGGTTCATGCGATCAAGCCGCGCGGCCTGGTCGATGTCGTGCGCTTCACCGGCACCACACAGCCGATCGACCAGACCATCGTGAAGAGCCGCGTTTCCGGCCGCCTGGCCGAAGTGCTGGTGCGCGAAGGCGATCACGTCAACGAAGGCCAGGTGCTGGCGCGCTTCGAGACGACCGAGCTGCAGGCCAAGATGAACGAGCGTCAGTCGGCCCTCGAAGCCGCCCGCGCCGATGCGCGCTGGACGGCCCGCGACCGCGCCGACAAGGAGACGCTGGCCGCCCGCAACATCGTCTCGCAGTCGGCTGCCGACCAGTCGCGCGCGACGGCCGAGAATCGCGCCTCCATGGTTTCCGTCGCCGAGGCCCAGCTCGAAGTCGCGCGCAAGAACCTGGCCGATGCCGAGGTGAAGGCGCCGTTCGACGGCGTGGTCGGCGAGCGCATCGCCAACCAGGGCGAGTCGCTGCCCATCGACGGCCGGATCCTGGCCCTCCTCGACACCAGCCACGTCGAGATCGCCGCGCAAATGCCCGCCGCCGACGTGATCCGCATGAAGGTCGGCCAGGCCGCCAACGTCACGCTCGAAGGCTTCGGCGACCGCGTGTTCGACGGCAGGATCACCCGCATCAGCCCGACGACGCAGGCCGGCTCGCGCTCGATCCCCGTCTATGTCGAGATCACCGACCGGCATGAGGCCCTGCGCGGCGGCCTGTTCGGCACCGGCAGCGTGACGGTTCAGGAAAAGGGCCACGCCCTGGCCGTGCCCGCCTCGTCGATGCGCAAGGACGACCAGGGCGACTATGTGCTGGTCGTCGAGAACGACACGCTGGTCCGCAAGCCGGTCGGCGCCATCCGCACCTGGTCGCGCGGCGAGTTGGTCGAGGTGAAGGGCCTGGAATCGGGCATGGTCGTGGTCTCGGCGCCCCTGCCCGGCCTGCGGGCGGGCCAGCGGGTCAAGATCGTCGAAACCCGCTAGGAGACGCGGCCGTGAAGCTCACCCAGATCGCGGTCGACAATCCGGTCTTCGCCACCATGATGATGGTGGCGTTGCTGGTGATGGGCCTGTTCTCCTATCGCCAGCTCGGCATCGATCAGTTCCCCAACGTCGATTTCCCGATCGTCGTCGTCACCACCGACTATCCCGGCGCCTCGCCGGAGACGGTCGAGAGCGAGATCAGCCGCAAGATCGAGGAATCGGTCAACGCCATCGCCGGCCTCAAGACCCTCACCTCGCGCTCGCTCGAAGGCAAGTCGATCGTCATCGCCGAGTTCGAACTGTCGGTGCCCTCGGCCGTCGCCATGCAGGACGTCCGCGAGAAGGTCCAAATGGTGCGGGCGGCCTTCCGGCCGGAGATCAAGGAGCCGCTGATCCAGCGGTTCAATCCCGACGACCAGCCGATCGTGTCGATCGCCGTACGCTCCGACGTCCGCTCGGTGCGCGATCTCACGACCCTGGCCGACCAGATCATCATCAAGCGCCTGCAGACCGTCCGCGACGTCGGCCGCGCCACCATCGCCGGCGGCCTCAAGCGCCAGATCAACATTGAGCTCGATCCCGGCCGCATGCACGCGCTTCGCGTCGGCGTGAACGACATCATGCGTGCGATCAAGGACGAGAACCAGAATTTCCCCGCGGGCAACGTGCAGCGCGGTAACGACGACCGCGTGATCGAAGTGACCGGCCGCGTCGTCGAGCCAGGCGAGTTCGCCGACCTGATCGTGGCCCGCCGCGGCCAGGCTCCGGTCTATCTGCGCCAGGTCGCCAACGTGGTCGACGGCCAGCAGGAGCTGGAGAATGTCGCCACCCTGAACGGCGAGCGGGCGCTGGCCATCGACGTGGTGAAGACACAGGGCTCCAATACGATCCAGGTGGCCCGCGGCGTCCGCCGCGCCGTCACCGAGTTGCAGGCCTCCCTGCCCCCGGATGTGAAGCTTGAGATCGTGCGCGACAGCTCGCGCGGCATCCAGAACTCGGTCGACAACGTCCAGCAGACCATGGTCGAGGGCGGCCTGCTCACCATCGCCATCGTCTTCCTGTTCCTGCATTCCTGGCGCAGCACCGTCATCACCGGCCTCGCGCTGCCGATCTCGGTGTTCGGCGCCTTCATGGTGATGGCGGCCTTCGGCTTCACCCTGAACGTACTGACCTTGATGGCGCTGAGCCTCGCCATCGGCATCCTGATCGACGACGCAATCGTGGTGCGCGAGAACATCATGCGCCATATCGGCTTCGGCAAGACGCACCGCCAGGCCGCCATCGACGGCACCAACGAGATCGGGCTGGCCGTGCTGGCCACGACCTTCTGCATCGTGGCGGTGTTCCTGCCCGTCGCCTTCATGGGCGGCATCATCGGCCGCTTCTTCTTCCAGTTCGGCGTCATGGTCTCGGCCGCGGTGCTGATCTCGCTGTTCGTCTCCTTCACCCTCGACCCGATGCTGTCGTCGGTCTGGTACGACCCGCAGGCCCACGGCACCGGCCGCTTCGCCCGCATCGTCAACGGCGCCCAGGAAAAGGCCAACGCCGTCTATCGCGTGATCCTCGGCTGGGCACTGCGCTGGCCCAAGATCACGCTGCTGATCGCGCTGGCGACCTTCGTCTGCAGCTTCGCGCTGCCGAAATACATCGGCTTCGAGTTCGTGCCGCAGGCCGACCTCGGCGAGCAGGTCGTCAGCATCGAGACGCCGGTCGGCTCCTCGCTGGAATATACCGAGGCCAAGCTGCGCCAGGTCGATGCCGCGCTGCGCGAGTTCCCCGAGATCGAGTACACCTACGGCACGGTCAACACCGGCTATGCCAACGGCAAGAACCAGGCGAGCCTCTATCTCAAGCTGAAGCCGCTGAAGGACCGCAAGCGCTCGCCTGACCAGCTCGCCCAGCCGATCCGTGAGCGCCTCGCCAGCATCCCGGGCATCCTGGTCTCCATCAACATTCCCGGCGGACCGGGCGGCGGCGTTCAGAAACAGCTCCAGCTTTCTCTGCAGGGTCCCGACACCAACGTGCTCGACCAGATCTCGCAGGACGTGATGAAGCGCGCGGCCGGCATCCGCGGCCTGGTCGACCTTGACCGCAACCTCAAGGCCGCCAAGCCGATCCTGTCGGTCCGCCTGCGCCGCGACGCCGCCTCCGACCTCGGCCTCGGCACCGCCACCGTAGCCCAGTCGCTGCGCCCCCTCTTCGCCGGCGACGAGACCAGCCTGTGGCGCGCGCCCGACGGCGAGAACTACATGGTCATGGTCCGCCTGCCGACCGACGACCGTACCGGCATCGCCGATCTCCATCGCGTCTGGTTCACCGCCGGCACCGAGGCTAACGGCCTGCCACGCATGGTCCATATCGCGCAGATCGCCGATGTCGTGACAGATGTCGGCGCCTCGCAGATCAACCGCCGCGACCTCAACCGCGAGGTCCAGATCACCGCCAACGTGTTCGGCCGCTCGGCCGGCGAGGTCTCGAGCGACCTGCAGCAAGTCCTGACCGAGATCAAGTTGCCGCCGGGCTACCGCTTCGTGTTCGGCGGCTCGACCAAGGACATGGCCGAGAGCGCGGCCTATGCCGGCCAGGCGCTGCTGATGGCCGTCATCCTGATCTACCTGATCCTGGCCTCGCAGTTCGGCAGCTTCCTGCAGCCGATCGCCATCATGATGTCCCTGCCGATGTCGCTGATCGGCGTGTTCCTGGGCCTGCTGATCGCCGGCACGACTCTCAACATCTTCTCGGCGATCGGCTTCATCATGCTGATGGGCCTGGTCACCAAGAACGCCATCCTGCTGGTCGACTTCTTCAATCAGGAGCGCGAGCGCGGCGCGCCGGTCAACGAGGCGCTGCTCGAAGCCGGCTCGATCCGCCTGCGCCCGATCCTGATGACCACGCTCGCCATGGTGTTCGGCATGCTGCCGCTGGCGCTGGGCCTCGGCGAAGGCGCCAGCCAGCGCGCGCCGATGGCTCATGCCGTGATCGGCGGCCTGATCAGCTCGACCCTGCTCACCCTGGTCGTGGTGCCCGTGATGCTGATCTACATCGACCGGATCAGCCTGTGGGCGACCCGCCGCTTCAGCCGCTCGCCCGACGAGGTCGCGCGCGAACACAAGCCTGCCGAGTAGAAACGGCCGTACCGAATAGCCATCGTGCTGGCACGATTCGCGCTATGCTGTGGGTATGCCGGATGATGCCCCGACAATCGGTCTGCGCATCGTCGACTCGCTGAGCGCAGTCGACGCCGCCCAGTGGGATGCCTGCGCGCTCGCACCGGGCTCCGCGGGAAGCCCCTTTCTCAGCTACCGCTTCCTGAAGGCGCTGGAAGAATCGAAGTCGGTCGGCCGGCGCACCGGCTGGCAGCCGCAATACCTGCTGGCGGAGTCAGACGACGGCACGCTCCAGGGCGCGGCGCCGGTCTACATGAAGAGCCATTCGCAGGGCGAGTATGTGTTCGACCACGGCTGGGCGCAGGCCCTGGAACGTGCCGGCGGCCGCTACTATCCCAAGCTCCAGGTCGCGGTGCCCTTCACGCCGGTGCCGGGCCCGCGCCTCTTCGCCCGTCCCGGCCCGCTGGCCGACGCCGTGCGCGACGCCCTGATCGACATGCTGGCCAAGGTCGCCGACGACAACAATATCAGCTCGGTTCACGCCACCTTCTGCACCGAAGAGGACTGGAAGCGCTTCGGCGAGCGCGGCTGGTTGCTGCGACTCGGGCAGCAATATCACTGGAGCAATGAGGGCTACCGCACCTTCGACGATTTCCTGGGCGCCCTTGCCTCACGCAAGCGCAAGGCGATCCGCAAGGAGCGCGAGGCGGTGAAGCGCGAGGGAATCTCGATCCACACGCTGAGCGGCGACGACATCCGGCCCGAGCACTGGGACGCCTTCTTCGCCTTCTACATGGATACCGGCGGCCGCAAGTGGGGCACGCCCTACCTGACGCGTTCCTTCTTCGACATCCTGGGCGCGACCATGGCCGACAAGGTCGTGCTGGTGATGGCCGAGGCCGACGGCCGTCCGGTCGGCGGCGCACTCAACCTCAAGGGCGACGACACGCTCTACGGCCGCTACTGGGGCTGCCTCGAAAGCCACGCCTTCCTGCATTTCGAGGCCTGCTACTACCAGGCCATCGATTATGCGATCGCCCACGGGCTGGCGCGGGTCGAGGCCGGCGCGCAGGGCGACCACAAGATCCAGCGCGGCTATCTGCCGGTGCCGACCTACTCCGCGCACTGGATCTCCGACCCGAACTTCCGCCGCGCCGTCGACGATTACCTCAAGCGCGAGCGGCCTGCCGTGCAGCAGGAGATCGAAGGGCTGATGCAGTATTCGCCGTTCCGCAAGGAAAACGAGGGCTGACGGCCTATTTGGCCATCAGCACCCACCGCGGTGGCGAGCACCGCGGCACGAAAGGCGATCCAGAGAGGCTTGAAGGCGCTCACTGGGCTAGCGTTGCCATCGGAGGCTCCTGATCCGAGTACAAATGTTGGGCAATGTCGCGGCTCCCCCGCCGGCAAGCTTACGGGTGGCAGCGCGCGACGGAACGAGAAGCATGGTCCATCGAAGACGCACCGCGCCCGTCACACAATTGCAGGACAAGCGCCGCTGGCGAGTGGCTACTCGTTGGCAATGCCTGCCTGGGACGCGAGAACGAGCCCCACTAGGTCGAGCTGCGACTCGGTCTGCGTGCGCGTCAGGGCGCGGGCCAGCAGCGTTCGGGCCGTGTGGTAGGAGATGCCCGCTTGTTGCGCGTACTGTGGAAGCGATGTTCCCGAGACCAGAGCAACAACGAGCTTCGCCTCGGAGGGAGAGAGGCTGAACCGGGTCTCGAGTGTTTTTGGATTAAGAGGCGGGCGCAGGGACGGGTCGGTGATGAACACGATGACGGCCGGCTTCGGCACACCGGGAGAGGACAGATTTCTGCCGAGCGGCATAATCGATGCGGCATAGGCCCGACGCCCCGACGGCCGGTTGATCCGAACGTGGCCGCCACCCGTTTGCCCGACCGCCGAATTGAATGTGGTCGCCTTTGCTCCGGCGATAAGCTCCTGCAAACGCTTGTCGTCCTCCGTGCTGGCTGCACGAAGGCCGTATGCACCGGCTGTCAGTCCGTCTCTGGCGCGGAGGATTGCTTCAGCCGCGCTGTTCGCATGGAGCAATCCGCCGGCAGGCGCTAGCAGCACAACTGCCGTCGACAGCTGGTCAAGCGCGGCAAACGCGAAGGCGGCCGTTTCGCGGGAGGCGCGAAGTCGCTGACGCAACTCGAGGGAAGTGCGGACATGGCCCAGTAACCGTGCCATCCGGTCGACGTCGGGAGGTTCGAACGCGCCGGCATCGCGGGGCCGATGAATCCCCAGGCCAGCCTGGGAGTCCTTTCCCAATGTCAGGAGACTGCAGGCGACGTGATACATCGGGACGCGCGGCCTGAGGAAGTCGCAATAGAATTCGGTGTTTTCCAACGAGCGGTAGTCGATCAACTCGGCACCGAGGACGGGCCGGTTTTTCAGCTGCTTCTTCTCCATGCCGCGAGTCCACACGTCCATCGGCGCATAGTGCGCGGCATAGGCCCGCAAAGCTTCGTCCGGCAGGGCCTGGGTGACGATGACCTCCAGCGGCTCATGCACCAGCATGATAAGCGACTGGCCACCCATGACCGTCATCAACCGATAGCCAACCTCATACCAGGACCGATGGCCCATTGCCGCGTCGTACAGGGCGCCCACGATCTCGACTTCCGCGTCCGCCATGCGCGCTCCCCAGGATGGACGCCGGACGAACGGGCAGAAGTCGCCATGAGCGCCGGCCTTGCTTGTATGCGTGCGCCTTACACTGTTTGCCGCAGAGGATCCCTCCCGACGGGCGACATGCCGGATTATCCTCACCAATCTCGACCGGCCCGCCTCCATGTGGATGGTAGTCTCATGGGCGCTGATTGCAACTCGATCAGGTCAGCAGGAATCAGGCCCACCACCCGCAGCTCGGCGAGCCCTCGTCCGGTTGGCGGCGCGCAACACCAGCTCTTACCGCCGCAGAAGTGCTTTACACGAGCAGGAAGCTGTTCTCGGTGAGGGCGAGGCCTAGTGTGATGGTTGCGAAGGCCTTGGCGGCGATCGCGCCGGTGCCGTCGGCATCGTAGAACAGCTTGCCGGTGGCGCCGTCGTACAGGATGCGGTCGGTGCCATCGGCGGCGGTCGCGCCGAGATGGAACGCATCGGCGCTCAGGGGGCCGGCCGCGCCGGCGGCGCCGAACACGCCGAGCGAGAGCTCGAACATGTCGGTGCCCACCACGAAGTCGGCCACCGTCGCCACGTTGGCCGCCACCAGCGACTGGTTGAACACGAACGTGTCGCTGCCCCCGCCGCCGGTCAGCACGTCGAGGCCGCCGCCGCCGGTCAGGCGGTTGTCGCCGCCGTCGCCGGTGAGCGTGTCGGCGAACTTCGAGCCCAGCAGCCCCTCGATCGAGGTGTAGCTGTCGCCCGCGGCGTGTCCGGTGTTGCTGCCGGGGCTCGCCAGCGAGGCGGTCACCCCTGCCGACGAGCTCGCATAGGACGCGGTGTCGATCCCGCCGCCGCCGATCAGGCTGTCCGCGCCGCCGCCGCCGCTCAGCACGTCGTTGCCCGCCCCGCCGGTCAGCGTGTTGGCCAGCTCGTTGCCCGCGCCCGTGAAGTTGCCGCCGCC
>JAESFU010000112.1_pt1 | contig 128959 bp, 128 predicted proteins | sample 9269461 | NCBI WGS metagenome assembly JAESFU01 (sample SAMN14502556, study PRJNA617107) | algae metagenome | isolation source: Stenomitos rutilans HA7619-LM2 and co-occurring heterotrophs from cave walls | place: USA: Waikapalae cave, Hawaii | collected 2009-07-28
GAAAAGTGACAGAGGCGTTCAAGCAGACGATGGAGATTGTGTTTGATGAGTACCTGCCAAAATGGAACTACACTGCTAAGCCGCAATCACTATGATTTCCGGTTTTATTGAATCCATAATCCTAAGTTTTATACAGTCTGAGATGAATTGCTGGCATCTAGCCAGCAATTCTCAGCTTGACGAAGCGCTGTTCAAGCCGTGGTAATGCTTGTATTAAAAGTCAGCCGACCAGGTCGTCGATCGCAACAGAGCAGCTACCACTGCGGTTCAAGTTCAAGTTGCTCCTGGACGAGTAATACCAATTTGAATTGAAAATGCGACACATCCTGTAGGGGCAAGGCAATGCCTTGCCCCTACCCACCAATTGATCTGTAGCCATCATTCTTTAAATCGGTATAACTTCGATTAGTTTTAGCCAGACGGATGAAACGAGTCTCTTCGAGAGGCTTTGCCAAGGCCTAGTTTCTGCTGGCAGAATGGGGATGGATTTCTCAGACAAGACAGCTCTAATGCTCTATTCTCGCTAGTATGGCGAGTGGTAATCCAATCCGTGATAATTCCATCAGCGAAGCGTGAAGTTTTGCGTTGGAGGGAGTATGGTCAAAAAAGTTGTGATTGTGGGTTGGTTAGGATGTGTGGCAAAAGAGAAAATTTAATTTGGGCAGTGCTGCGATGCGACATTCGCATCAAAGGCCCTCTCAAGTTACTTCAAGCGTTCGGCAAGTGCTTTCCAGCCTGATCGAGATGCAACTCATGGTATTGAAATCTCCACAAATTCTAGATCAAGTGCTTAAGCGGGACGACACTGAGTGCCTTCACCGGGCGTAATGAATAACACCGAGCTAGAACAGTGAATTTTAGCGGTATGCCAGGTTCCACGAGGCACTACCAGGTAAGCACCAGGCGCATTGAGAAAAACTATTTTTTCGCTGCCATTTTGCTCCAGCACAAAATCTACCTGACCAGACAGCAGACAGACAATCTCATCTCCAGACGGGTGCATTTCCCAACTATCCCAGTCTTTCTCAAAGGTATAGTATGAAACCAGGTGCTTTCCTTTGAAGTCACCAAATTTCTGTTCCAGGTCTTGATAAAAGCGATCGCTCACGGCAATGGGTATTGCATCACCATTTTCCTCAAGCACAACATAGGTAGAACTGAGGTTGAAGCGATCGCTTTCACGGGTCATAGCGTTCTCCTAAATTCAGTGTTTAAAGTGAGTTTATCCATAGGTCGGCTTCTGGGGCCAGCCCGAGGGTGAGTCTTCAAAATCCTCCTGTCGTCCGTAGGGTGTGGTATCCAGGAGACTGTAGGCATCAGTGAGCGATTCAACACCACGGGCATAGGTCGAGTAGGTGTGAAAAACATCGTTGCCCATGCGGAAGAAAACACTGAGACCGTGACTCTCACCCTGCATCACATTTGGTCTGTTGCTTTGTTCCAGATCCGCTTTGTCTCGATAGTTATATTCAAGGGGCGCAATGTTTTCATCCAGCGTGACGTGAAAATCATAGTTGAAATCGCTGCCAAAGGAGGAGTACCACGGGATGTTCCAGCCGTTCAGCTTTTGATAGGCTTCGAGTTTGGGTAAGGGGGCACGAGAAACGAGTACAAAGGTGGTGTCACGATCACCCAACATTGTCAAATCGCTCAGTGCATTGACATAGCCTGTGCAGCCCGTACAGCCTTTGTCCCACTGTGGGTCAAACATGAAGTGGTAGATGATAAGTTGAGTGCGTTCCTCGAACAAATCCCAGAGTTTGACAGAGCCGTTTGTTCCTTCAAACGTGTATTCTTTCTCAAGCTTGACCATTGGTAGTCTACGTCGTTCAGCGTTAATACGATCGCGATGCTGAGTATACTCTTTCTCGTGTTCTAGAAGGGTTTTGCGAGCAGCAAGCCACTCATCTTGTTCAACGATTTTTGGATAGGCTATCTGGTTTTTGATCATTTCAATTTTTCCTTCCACATGAAAACTTTGCTCGTCACCGCGTAGTAAAGGTTAGGCAGCTGGATCGCAGTTGACCATCCAGGGCGTATCAAATAGCAAAACGACTCGCCCAGAAGGTTTTCTGAAGTTCCATGCGGATGGTTCCGTTTTCTGATAGAGCGTGGTAGATACGTTCTGCTTTAGATAGATCAGTGAAGTGGAGCGAGACATAGAGTTCCTCCTTTGATTAGAGCTTTGCTAGATGTACTTTGAGGCGATCGAAACATTCAGACCAGCCGGATTGATGAGCATTACGCGATTCTATTGATTCAAAGATGGCTTGATGGAAAGTCATCAATGTTTGCTCGTTTTGAGCGGTAAACGTGACTGTCACCAGTGCTTCGTGTTTGGGTTGACCATCTTCATCCAGCCACGCGAACGTGAAGACTAATCGTTCAGGTTCAATGATTTCGCGATACACGCCCTGCATCCAATGGTCACTGCCCTGGGGAGATTGAATACAGGCTCGATATGTGCCGCCCGATCGCACATCCATTTGACAGAATGTGGTGACAAAGTCTTTCGGACCTAACCATTGAGCGAAATGTTCCGGTTGTGTCCAAACTTGAAAGACGAGTGTGCGGGGTGCATTGAAGACACGAGTCATGGTTAGCTCGCGTTTTACAGTTGCAACGTCTTCCCCATTGTTTGCTCCCATGTTGCTTCTCCCTCCCATCAATCAAGGGCACACGAGCCAGTCTCAAGTTTTCCGGCACAACGGTAAACACAGACAATAGTTCCTTCACCTGAATTAAGCCGCGAAGCAACGCGTCAGCTTGTTAGGAGGCTCCTTTCAATCGGTCGGGGGGCTTGCCAGTGAAAACCGCCAACTGAGCGTCGAAAGCACGTTTGAAGGCTGGTCTCGCTTCGCCGCGAGCAACATAGGCGGAGAGGTTCGGATATTCTTCGAGCAAACTCGATCCGCTCAGCCTGCGTAGTACCTGCACCATCATGAGGTCACCAGCGCTGAACGCATTGTCGAGCCAGTCGGTGTCCCCAAGCCGATTAGACAACTCGTTCAATCGGCTGCGGATGCGATCCTCGACAATCGGTAGACGCTGCTCATACCAGGTCTTGTCGTGCTCCAAGTACGTGACGATTTCGTGCTGAATGATCGGTGGCTCTACCGTGCTGAGCGCAGCGAACATCCACATGATTGCGCGCGACCGGGCCTTTGCATCCTGTGGTAGGAGTCCTGCATGGCACTCGGCGATATGGAACACGATCGCCCCCGACTCGAACAAGGCGAGATCGCCTACTTCATAGGTCGGAATCTGCCCGAAGGGATGAAGCGCACGATGCGCGGCTTCCTTCATCGCACTGAACGAAACAAGACGAACGTCATAAGGTTGACCCACTTCTTCAAGCGCCCAGCGCACGGGCATATCACGTGCCATTCCCTGTCCACGATCGGGCGACTGTTCAAATGCAGTAATGGTGGGGATCATTGGCAGACTCCAAGTGATTACAAATGGGCGCATCCGGTAGTTAGGGGGGGAGATTGACGCGGGGATGCGGGGATGCGGGGACGCGGGGATTTTGATGCCATTCAAACTCTCCGCGTCCCCGCATCCCCGCATCATCTAGATGCAAACTCGCCTCTAAACTTTGTCGTAGCGTGACACCTTGTCTAACGGATACCGTCTGCTGCACGCTCAATTGTGGCAATGTCGAGCTTGACCATTTGCATCATCGCCTCTTGAGCACGTCGGGCACGGTCTACGTTGGGGTCGTTGAGTAATTCGATCATTCGCCTGGGTACGATTTGCCAGGAAAGTCCCCAACGATCTTTGACCCATCCACAGGCGATTTCCGAGCCACCCTCTGCGAGAGCAGCCCATAGGCGATCGACTTCGGGCTGGTCATCACAATGGATTTGAAATGACACGGCTTCAGTAAACGGAAACTGCGGACCGCCGTTTAGCCCCACGTATTGGATACCAGCCAGAGTGAATTCGACCGTCAAGACCATTCCGGCGGGGCCACTCGGCGTATCAGCGGGAGACTTGCAAATACGATCAATGCGCGAATCTGGCAGCAGGGAGACATAGAACTCAGCCGCCGCCTCAGCGTTGCCGTTAAACCATAAACAGGGAACGATTTTTTGCATAAAGTTTTCTCCATTAATTTCCTTGTTCTGGGCTGGGTTCTAGGTATACCAGCTCCCAAATGTGCCCGTCTAAGTCCTGAAAACCATGACCATCCATAAATCCATGATCTTCAGGTTCTCTGTAAGTGTTGCCGCCCGCTGCAACTGCTTTTTTCACCATTTCATCCACAGCGGCTCGACTCTCGCTAGACAAGCAAACGAGTACTTCAGTGCTTTTCGTCGCATCACAAATTGCATTCGGCGTAAAGGTCTTAACCTGTCGTGCACCAACAGCATCACAAAAACATTGTCAGCCACAATCATGCAAGTTGTTATCTCATCGGTAAATTCAGGATTGAATTTAAAGTCGAGTTGTGTGAAGAACTGCACCGATCGGTCAAGGCTCTCACGGGTAAATTCACAAAAATCTGAGTGCCATCGTTTCTCCTTTGTTCAACTAGCGATCGCTGCTTTTCTCCTCTGTCTGCAATTCCTGGAGATACTCATCCAGGCGATCGAAACGTTGTTCCCAGAATTGGCGATAGTGTTCCAGCCAGTTTGTGACATCCTTCAGCGGTTCCGGATTGAGTTGGCAGGGTCGCCATTGAGCATCTCGACTGCGGGTAATCAGGTGGGCACGGTCCAGAACTTTGAGATGTTTGGAGATGGCAGGTAGGCCCATCTCAAACGGTTCAACGAGTTCTGTAACAATCGCTTCTCCTTGAACAAGCTATGCCAGAATTGCCCGACGGGTGGGGTCAGCCAAAGCGGAGAGTAACACTCAATTGATCTTTTTTAGAGACACTTCGTGGACAGTGGACATTTAGATGAGGAGTATTTAACCGCTCAGTTAACTAAGTATTAGGTTAAATGTACTATTCAAAGCTGTCAAGAGCAATCTCCATTGTTTTGATAAACTTTTGTGTTGAAGTTCTATTTCAGAAGGAGGCCTGTAAACAATGCTGCTGCTGCCAGTGCATCATTGAGCGGCACATTGCAGGCGATCGTCACATCGATCGTGACAACAAGGTAGAACAGGGCATCAACGAGTAAGGAGACAGTAACGGATTGCTGCCATTTGAGCAGAACGGAAACCGCTAGAACGAGACAAGCGAAAGCCGTTCCAAACAAAGCGCTCATGAACAACGGATTATCGCCGTAATATTGATCGATTGCATCGCGGCAATCCCTTGAGATGGTTGAAGTCGAGCTAGAGCAGGCATGACGAAGGTGGAGAAGGCGAAGAAAACTCCTGCTGCCAACCCACAGCCCAAAGCCGTCAACAGCGTCAATGTAAAAAGCCATTGGGGGAGCATTGCCATCTGTTCGCTGAGGTGAATTGCGTCACGCAGTTCGGGGGGTGTTGCTCTGGTGATGTAAAAGCGGCGGCAATCCAGGGTTTATCGACATGGGGGATGGGATTGCGTCCAATATCTCGGTAGGCGATCACTCCATCATAGAAATTGCTTTGATGTGTGGATTCAATAACCATAGTCATTTGAGCAAACAGTTTCGACAATCCACAGGCGTAACTCCAACTGCGTACAGAGGCGATCAGCAACCATAGCCTGCGCCTTGAAAGACCCGATTGAGTTGATTGTTTTTGTATGCATAGATTTCAAAACTGGTGCTTTCGTAGGCTTTACATTGGACGATCGCTTCCTGAACTCCATCACCCGTAAAGCGGCAGGAAATACAACCTGGGTGTGATGAGAAGCGCGATGTCAATGCGCTTCTAGACAGAGAAAAATAGGAGTAGCTAAAGCTTGTGTCATTGATATAATTTACGGCATGGCTGATGATACTGACAGGGAAAAAGTGCAATGATTACCCTACCTGGAGTTGCAATTCAGAGCCAAATCTGTGGAAGTTCAGCCTCTCTGGTCTATCAGGGTGTGAGAGTGCATCGACATCGCAAGAATTTTGAGGAGCATTCATAGCGCTAATGAACTATCTTCACAAGTTTCATTTAGTCGAGGCAGAGAAAGCACGGGTCTTGGGGCAATTTCTTGAGGCAGAAGAACTTTACGAACAAGCGATCGCAGGTGCTGCTGAACATGAGTTTATTCAAGAAGAAGCATTAGCCTATGAATTAGCGGCGAAACACTATCTGGCGCGAGGTCGAGAAAAGTTTGCTCAAACTTACATGAAAGAAGCTCACTCCTGCTATGAACGTTGGGGTGCAACGGCAAAGGTCAAAGATTTAGAAACTTGCTATCCACAGTTCTTTGCTCAGAGGGCAGCTTCTGCATCAACTCATACGATTGTTGAAAATGCTGCTGATCACTCCGCTATCGCGACTTTAGCGCAACAGGTCGCTGAACGAACCGCAGCGTTACAGAAAAGTGAAGCGAACTACCGCAATCTGATCCAAACTGCGAATTCAATCATCATTCGCTATGATCCGCAAGGACGAATTCAGTACATAAATGATTATGGGCTAAGATTTTTGGGTTATGAGGAAAATGAGATTTTAGGGCACACCTTACTCGAAACGATTGTTCCAGAAACTGAAATCTCTGGACGCGATCGCAAACAATTTATTCAAGATCTACTTCGCAATCCCGCATCCTACCAACACGCAGAAGGTGAGAACTTGTGTCGAGATGGCAGACGGGTTTGGGTTGCCTGGTCAAATCAAGCCATCTTGGATAAACAGGGACAGATCGTAGAATTTTTATCCGTTGGCAATGACATCACCCAGCACAAACAAGCAGAAGAGGCATTACAACGCAGTGAAGCCAAGTTCCGAACGATCTTTGAAAACTCGCAGGTTGGCATCTACCGCACCCGCACCTGTGATGGCTTAATTCTCAATGCCAATCAACGCTTTGCCGATCTGTTGGGCTTTGATTCACCAGAGGAAATCATTGGACTGGAACACACCATCGGCTATTGGGTCAATCCCAGCGATCGCCAACAAGGCATTGAGTTGATGAAGCGGGATGGGGAAGTGCGAAGCTTTGAAGTCCAGATGCGAAAACGAGATGGGACATTGTTTTGGGGACTTTTCTCTTCTTATCTGAATGCAGTCGATGACTACATCGAAGGCGTGATTGCAGATATTAGCGATCGCAAACAGGCAGAAATAGCACTGCAAGCCTCTGAAGCAGAACTGCGAGCGCTCTTTTCAGCCATTCCCGATCCAATCTGTATCTTCAATGCTGAGGGGCAATTGATCTGTGCCATTCAAGGAAATCCGTCCTATGGAGAGTTGCATCGGGAGGAGTATATTGGCACAACACTGCATCAACTTTATGCTCAGGAACAAGCGGATGAGTTTCTGCATTACATTCAGCAGGTGCTGAGAACCCAAGAAGTTTTCACCGTTGAATACAGCCAATGGATCGCCGGACGAGAAATCTGGTTTTCGGCTCGCATTGCTCCAATTCAGCACGAGCAGGTGATTTGGTTGGTGCGAGATATCACACCGCAAAAACAAGCAGAAGCCGCCTCGATTTTAGAAGAGCGGAACCGCATGGCGCGTGAAATTCACGACACACTCGCTCAGGCGTTTACAGGCATTCTGGCTCAGGTAGGAGCCGCAAAGCAGGTGCTAACGGATGATTTAGAAGCAACTGAGGCACATCTAGACCTGATCAAAGAATTGGCGCGAACTGGACTGACTGAAGCGCGGCGATCGGTCGTCGCGCTCCGTCCTCAGCTTTTGGAGGAAGGCAGTTTACAGAGCGCTCTCCATCGTCTCGTCGCTCAAACCAGGGCTACCGCAACTAATACCACTTTGTATGATGAGATCAAGGGTGTGGTATATACTCTACCCACTGAGGTTGAGAGTAACCTACTGCGGATGGGGCAGGAAGCATTAACCAATGCGATTAGACACGCCAATGCTGACGAAATTCGAGTGGAGTTAGTCTACGATCGCAATCAGGTTTGTTTGCGTGTGGCAGACAATGGACAGGGCTTTGGCGTTGGGAGTATTCCATCCTCTGAGGGGTTTGGCTTACTCGGCATGAGCGAACGGGCAGAGCGCATTGGCGCACAACTCACGATTCGGAGTCAACCTGGACAAGGGACAGAGATTATGGTGGTAGTTGGGGTATAAGGTGAAATGACTACTCCACATCTCACACCCCACACCCCACACTCCACACCCCCAATCCGAGTTCTGATCGCGGACGATCATGCTATTTTTCGGCAAGGACTAGCCACGATTATTAACCGTGATCCAGATATGCAGGTGATTGCACAAGCCGAAAATGGTGAACAGGCGATCGCGCTATTTGAGGAACACCAACCGGATGTCACGCTAATGGATCTGCGAATGCCGGAAGTGGAAGGAGTTGCTGCTATCAGTGCAATTTGTGCGACTGCTAAATCCGCTCGGATTATTGTACTGACCACCTATGATAGTGACGAAGATATCTATCGGGGATTGCAGGCAGGCGCAAAAGGATATCTGTTGAAAGAAACTGAACCTGACGAGCTTCTGAATGCGATTCGTACCGTTCATCGAGGTCAGCAGTATATTCCACCTGATGTGGGAGCAAAGTTAGTGCAGCGCCTCAGCAATCCAGAACTGAGTGAAAGAGAACTGGCAGTCTTGCGCTCACTGGCACAAGGGATGAGCAATGCTGACATTGCGACTGCTTTGAGTATCGGGGAAGGCACGGTTAAATCTCATGTCAATCGAATTTTGAATAAGTTAGATGTTAGCGATCGCACCCAAGCTGTGATTGTTGCCGTTAAGCGCGGCATTGTCAGTTTATAGGATGCACTTTCGATCAACTTCGAATTCTAACTTAAGTTATAGCCAGCTTTCTACACTGCGATCGCATAGTTACTCTATCAATTTGTACTGTGAAATTTTTAACTCACTGTAGACGACGACTTGAAGGCGATTTCCTATATTGAATTTATGCAAATAGAGATGCAGCCAAGGGATCGAGCAAGTCAATTGCAAGGTTTCCTGTCTGCTACGGATGTAGAAAAATGGATGACGATCGCAGCCCCAGTTCCTTACGTGTCCCACCGTCAACCCAAGACTGGATGCAAGGTGTGCTGAGTGCCGAGGTTGTGCTGGTGATGTATGGAGACTATCAAGACTCCAGAAGTGCGAACGTTTACAAGCTAATTCAAGGGATCAAACGACAGCTTAGTGAGTCTTTTGGAGAGAATTATTTATGTTTTATCTTCCGTCATTTTCCACGAACACAGATTCATCCTCATGCTCAACGGGCAGCCGAAGCTGCCGAAGCTGCTGCTGCCCAAGGACAATTTTGGTTAATGCACGACACTTTATTTGCCCATCAACAAAGGTTGGAGAACGGTTATCTTATCGAGTATGCCAATGATTTAGGGCTTGATATTCCTCAGTTTCTCAAAGAGTTGTCTAAACAAGTGCATGGCGAGCGCATCAATGAAAATATCACAAGTGGAATACAAAGTGGAGTAATAACTGCTCCAGCCCTATTTACCAACAACATTCGATATACCGGACACTGGAAAATGACAGAGTTGATGGCAGCTATGATCGCTGCAAGACATTGATCTGCCCGATTCCTACTTCCAATTCACATCTGATTTGTTTGCGAGTGCTAATGAGCTATCTAGTTCTAATGGCTAGCCTTTGCCTGCAAGTACTTGACTATATTCATATTCACCTCAAAGGACTTAAGACACAATGAGAAAGCAACTTGTTAATCCCCCAGAACGCTACGATGGCAGACCGCACGGATTGTCCCATGCTGTTGTCGATACCACAACGGGCACCGTTTACATTTCGGGTCAAGTAGATTGGGACACGAACCACCAGATTTCATCCCATACCGTCGAGGGGCAACTTTCAAAGGCGCTGACGAATCTAACCATCGTCCTAGATGCAGCAGGAAGCTCGATCGAGAATCTGCTTAGCGTTCGCATCTACATTCGGGGTGAACTTGGAGAGTTCCTTGAGGATATTGCACCGATTCTAACGCAATATCTGGGAGAGTCGCGCCCAGCGCTCACTGGCATCGGTGTTGCCTCACTCGCTTCTCCAGAAACATTAGTTGAAATTGAAGCAACAGCAGCACTGAAGTAGTGGAGATAGTTCACGTAAATAAGACTCAGAGAAAACACGATCGCATGGGCGTGGCTTTACATAGAGCCAATTCAGAGCCTGATGAATTGATAGCGACAACTAGGAGAAAGATGATGAAATCGACCACAACACAACGCTCAATTTCCGGAATCACTGCGATGCTTGCTAAAACTACTCTATCAATCGTCGTCACAGCAGGAGTGGTTGGGGTTTTGCGAATGCATCCGGCGATCGCTACCCCTCCACATCAACAATCTCCTATTCTCGTTGCAACCGCCTACACGAATCTCACATTACCGACTTTGAGTCGGGGCGATCGCGGCACAGGAGTGCGAATGTTGCAGCAAATTCTCTTAGATAATGGGTTCTTACCCGCTGCTGGAGTCAGGTTGGAAAATCCGAGTGGTGCCGCTGTTGATGGTGCATTTGGCGCGATTACAGAGTCTGCGGTGAGAGATTTACAACGACGCTACAACATCCCCGTTACAGGATGGGTCAACCCGGTGACTTGGGAAGTGCTGGATAGGCAGGAGAATCCCTATCGATCGCCGCTTCCCTGGAAACCGTATTAATCACTCAGAAAAAACTTATGAGGAAACTTCCAATGAACAAGATTCTCTCCATATTCCAACGCTCTCCGCGAATTGTCTCAGCAACGATCCTGCTCAGTCTATTGGTGCTATTCAGTGTTCCATCTTTGGCTCAAGTCAATTCACAAGTGATTCCCAGAATTGAAGTAATTGAAAGTTCTCAAGGAATTCCACCTGCCTACCGTTTGGTCATTAGTCGATCGCAGGACATCGTATATGTTAACTGTCCTACGAATTTTGAGCCTGAGTTGAATTATCTACGAAATGTGAAAGCACTTCAGTGTAAGCGTTCTCCCAGATAACTAGGGGCTGTCATCAATTCTAACTGCACTACCGATGGTGAAAGAGTTGTAGCCTCTAGTTTGTTTGCTTGGGCGGGCGTGACAAGGCTCATGCCTCAAGCATTTCCCCTTTAATTGATGACACGCCCTAGCGGTCAGATCCAAGCACTACATCCATGCACGAGTCAAGGAGACAAAGATGAAGCTTAAAGCAATCAAAGGACATCAGGGAATCGGAACGGACGTGAAAGGCGCGACTTACGTGGAAGCTGCGAGGTGGGGTAAACATCGGGGATGGCGGTATGTTCTGGGGCTGATGATCATCCTCTTTGCGTGGCTGATCGTCGGGACTGGTGCCAGCCTCCTCGTCGCGTTCGCGCTCAGCGGTCAGACGAATCATACCGCGCTCAGCCCCGTCGGGCAATTCCTCTATATCATGGTGGGTTTTCCGTTCTTCTTGGCGGGAATCATCCTCGCCGTCTCCCTCGTCCACCGCCGCCCCCTCCGGACGCTGATCACCGCACGGGAGAAGATCAGCTGGCGGCGTATTGGTCACGGATTTGTGGCGTGGTTCGTGCCATTCTGCCTGATCGGTGTGCTGGGAGAGTACCTCTTTTACCCCGACACCTTCTCCTTCAACTCTAACCTTACGCCGTTCGTGATCTTCGTCCCGCTGGCACTGGTTGTCACCGCGATCCAGACGACCACCGAGGAGCTTTTCTTTCGCGGGTACATCGTGCAGGGTGCAAGCCTGATCTGGTCTAACCGCATCTTTCTGGCGATCGTGGCAGCCGTGATCTTCACCCTGCCGCACCTCCTCAACCCGGAGGCGATTGCAGGCGGCTGGCTCACAATCTTTTTCACCTACTTCCTTGTTCCAGGTCTGCTGTGGAGTGTGGTCTCATTGATTGACGGAACCACTGAACTCGCCATCGGCGTACACTTCGCGAACAATATCGGCGGGGTACTCCTGTTCAACATCACTGGAAGTGCCTTGCCCTCACCCGCTCTGTTCACAATCAGCGAGTACCACGCGACCTACGGGGCGCTATCAGTGCTGGTTGCAATCCCTGTGTTTTTGGCGATCGCCTACAAGGTGTTCAAACGCGATAAGGCATCCGAACCCGTTTCCCAGAGCGATCGGGATGGTCGTCGGTGATCTCGTCAGTTCATAAAACGATCAGCAAATGGATCAAAGGAGTTGATCATCATGCGTACTGAACAAAGGAACACAATGAATAAGCCCGAGTTTTTTGTCACCCCTGGTTATGGAGAACGCCTGCTGAATCAATTGCATTACTCGCAAGCCGTAAAAATTGGCGATCGAGTTGAGATATCAGGGCAAGGCGGTTGGGACGACAATCTGCAAATCCCCGAATCGCTTGCGGATGAGATTGCTCAGGCGTTTCGGAACGTAGAGCGAACCTTGGCGACTGCCGGTGCGGGTTGGGAGCACGTTGTCCACGTCAATTCTTACCATGTTGGCGGGTTTCCCCCAGAGGTTATACCAATTTGAATTGAAAATGCGACACATTCTGTAGGGGCAAGGCAATGCCTTGCCCCTACCCACCGATTGATCTGTAGCCGTCATTCTTTAAATCGGTATTAACGATGTGATGGTCAAGCTATTTCGTCATTACATGCCCAACCATGCCCCAATTTGGACAGAGGTAGGAGTCGCAGCGCTTGGACTTCCAACGATGCGGATTGAGATCCGTGTTACTGCAATCACGAGCTAAAACCGATGGAGAGATTCAGATGTCAGAGAAAAATAAAGCAATTTTATTAGAGGCAAACGCGGCGATCGCTGAAGGCAACAATGAAGGATTCTTGTTGTTCTGCGCCGACGATACGCAATGGACATTTGTAGGCGACAAGACCCTTAAAGGAAAAGAAGCTGTTCGCCAATGGATGGCAACGACATATGTAGAACCGCCAAAGTTTATGGTCGCTAACTTAATTGCTGAGGGTGATTTCGTCGCGGCACTCGGCGACATCACAATGAAGGACGAAGACGGGAAGACGGCTCATTACTCGTACTGCGATGTCTGGCGCTTTCGCGGCAGCAAGATTGTCGAATTAAGGGCTTTCGTCATCAAAACCGAGGTCAAGGATGAAAAAAGTATCTTCTAATCACCCACAGAAGCCCCTCGCCGCGTCCACACCGAACAAGGTCTCCCGTCCTGGCTGGCTTGAAATCATTGTGGGTCTTGTCGTCTTCGCGATCGTCGGATTCGGGGTTGGCTCGCAACTCAAGTGGCTCGGTCTTGACCCCGTGGTTCTCGGACTGGTCTTCACCTCGCTCTCCGGCATCGCTGGCATTGCCGGATTCGCAGCGGCAGTGTTGCTGCGGATTCGTTCCCTGAGAACTTTCGGCGTGCGCCCGGTCTCCAAACGTTGGCTGCTCATCGGGGTCGGAGTCGGACTGGTTGCCTTCGTGCTCAAGGGACTGGCAGTTCTGGGCTGGATTCAGATCACTGGGAACACCAACAATGTCCAGGGTGTTTACGCAGAGGGCGGTAGCGGCGGGGTACTATCTCTGGTTTTAGCGACATTTTTCATCGGGATCGTCACGCCTATTGGTGAGGAGTTGCTCTTCCGGGGTGTCATCACTAACGCACTGCTGCGCTACGGTTCGTTCATCGGGGTCGTGGGTAGCACCCTGCTCTTTGCCCTCGTTCATGGCATCAACATCGTCTTTCCCACAGCCGTAGTCGCGGGTCTTGCCACTGCCGAGATCTTCCGCCGCAGCGGATCGGTCTGGACTGCTGTCATCGTTCATGTCGTTTTCAACTTGCCCGCGATTCCGGTGATGGTAGCTGCTGGCATGAGGTGATAGAACGCGCGCTCAGGCAACAATGAAGGATTCTTGTCGTTCTGCGCCAACGACACGCAATGGACATTTGTAGTCGACAAGACCCTTGAAGGAAAAGAAGCCGAGAAATAATCGAGTCAGTCAATCTGCAACTCAAGTTTGAACCTAATAGGAAAGGCTGAAGTGAGTCAATATCTGTTCTCAGGGCAGAATGCGGGCACGATGGTGGTGAAATTGAACTGCGCCAAATGAAGTGTCTCGCTACTACTGAATAGACTCTTCTTGACAAAATCAACATTAAGCAATTCATCATGCAATATCTTTCACAGGATTTAATCCTTCTTGCACTCAATCCCGAAACTGGGAAAACTCGCTTCTCTTTCTACTCTGCGCTCGACTATGGCTTAGTCGGTTCTGTGTTACTAGACTTAGTCCTGCAAGGCAAACTTGAGATCGACAACGACAATCGTGTGATTGGTGCGATACGTGCTTCACACGGGCAAGCCACGGCAGGTAGCACAGGCAATGAATTCTTAGATCAACGTCTCAACGAGGTTCTAGCATCGTCTCGTCCTCGAACTGCAGGGTTCTGGGTGACTCGTTGGAGACGAAGATACAAAGGAATTCAAACGATTGTGTTGCAGAACTTAGTCGATTTAGGGGTTTTAGAACGACAAGAGCAACGCATTCTTGGTCTATTCCCAACGCAGCGATATTTCCTAAGGGATGAATCTATTCAACGCGAGATTGTCCAGCAAGTTCGCACAGCCGTGTTAGAAGGCATTGGACTGGATTCTCGTATGGCAGCATTGATTAGTTTGATGCAAGCCTCTCGCCTGACCGATGCGGTGTTCAGACCGGAAGAACGTCTGACCGTGCGATCGCGAATTAGAGCGATCGCAGAAGGGGAGTTGGTCGGTAAAGCAGTTTCAAAGGCGATTTTCACCATTCAAGCAGCCACGACTCTGGGCGCAATCAATGGCGGATGAACGAAGGAGATTAAATCAATGGCAGTTTTGAAACAATTTGGGATTCTATTTGTGTTGGGCATTGCGGGAATTGCGATGCTTGCGATTACCTCGGTTTCATTAATTGAGCAACAATTGGCGAAACTGTCTCCAGAAATGCTGGCAAAAGTTCCGCCACTGTGGGTTTTAATGCTGCTGCAAGGACTACAGCCTACAGTTCTACTAGCAATCAGCATTCTGATTGGAATTGGCTGTGCCAATCGCGTTGGATTACGCTCACATTTGATTGACTACTGGGTACTTCATACCCCTAAGATTCCATATTCTGCCATTGAGATGAAATGGAGCTTGGGTTTGGGTGCAGCGACGACAATCATTGTCCTGTTGCTTGATCGGTTCATGAAACCTGCTCTACCTGAAGCGCTACAGGCAGCCAATCACACAGAACCAAATGGGCTGAGTTCACTTACAGCAATGCTTTATGGCGGCATCACTGAGGAAATTCTGATGCGCTGGGGCTTAATGTCGCTGCTTGTTTGGATCGCGTGGAAAGGACTAAAACAAGGCGTTACGTTGCCAAGTCAAGGGATTTACCAAGGTGCGATTGTGCTAGTAGCGCTGGTATTTGGACTTTTACACCTGCCCGCAACTGCTGCGATCGTTCCACTCACTCCGCTGGTGATAATCCGAGCAATATTACTCAATGGGATTGCTGGTATTGCGTTTGGTTGGCTCTTTTGGCAATACTCGCTTGAGGCTGCGATGTTATCCCATGTCAGCTTTCATGCCCTTTCCTTTGCTCTTAGCCTTTTGTTGGCAAGATTTGTCTAAGCTTTTTTCCAAAGCGATTTCACGATTATTTCAAGAGAGAACAACCGGACTTGATTTTAGGAGAAGCACAATGATACTTCAAGATAAAGTGGCGTTAGTCACTGGAGGCGCATCAGGAATTGGTCAAGCAACCGCGATCGCCTTCGGTGCGGCAGGTGCAAAAGTTGTCTTCTCAGACATCCGCAGTGTAAAAGGTGAAGAAACTGCTGCTCTGATTCGCGAGACTGGGGCGGAATGCTTGTTCGTGAAATCCGATGTATCGAGTGAAGCGGATGTTCGGGAATTGATGCAAAAAGTAATCGCCACCTACGGCAAACTCGATTGTGCCTTTAACAATGCTGGCATTGATCTTGCTGTTAAACCGCTGCACGAACAATCGATCGCGGATTTTGACCAGATCATGTCAATCAATGCGCGAGGGGTATTTCTGTGCATGAAATATGAAATTCAACAGATGCTCACCCAAGGCGCAGGCGCGATCGTGAACAATTCATCCACAAATGGTCTCGTTGCGCTTCCAGGGATCTCTCCCTACGTCGCCAGCAAACATGCAGTGATGGGGCTGACGCGATCAGCTGCTCTCGACTATGCCAAACAGGGGATTCGGATCAATGCTGTCAATCCGGGTCCCATTGCGACTGACCTCATGGCTCGTAGCGCTGACCAGATGGGCATTACGTTCGATGATCTCGGATCTATGGTTCCAATGGGACGGATCGGTCAGGCAACGGAAATTGCTCAAGCGGTTGTGTTTCTCTGCTCTGATGCTGCTAGCTACATTACGGGACAACCCTTAGCGATCGATGGCGGCTATACAGTGAGTTGATGGTTGATAGCGGACTCACAGTGAATCGATCCATCAACAAATCAAACCGCGATGGCTCGTTGAAGTGATGGTCAACTCTACAATTTTAAGGCGGTGAAAAAATGATTCAGTACAAAGATTTTGCGCCTCGCATTACGGAACGGGGGCCCTTCGGCGGCGCCTCCGAGTATGAAATTTTCGCTGAGGTTGTGAGTGCTGTCAATCAGTGGATCGAAAGTAGCACGATACAGGTGATCAATGTTGAAACCGTTGTTTTACCCGATCGCATCGAAGGTACAAGTGATGGTGTTTACGGAGTGAGGGTCAGCAATGGTGTCTACCCAGTGATGATCAGTCAAGGCGTAACCGTCAATTGCTTTCAATGTGTGCGGGTCTGGTACAGAGAATAGCTTTTTTAATAAAAACTGGAGAACAACAAAAATGATTCAAAAAATACGGCTGCGCCGTGCAGCCCTGTTCGCGATCGCGCTACTTTTTACTACCCATTTCGCTTCCGCCTGCACGGACTCTACAACAATGTCCACAGCAGCGATGCCTCCAATCACCTATCCTGAAACCAAGCGAGTCGATGTCGTCGAGAAGCCTTTCGGACAGACGATCGCCGACCCCTACCGCTGGCTAGAAAACGATGTCCGCAACGACAAGAAAGTCGCCGCCTGGGTCGAAGCACAGAACAAAGTCACCAACGCCTATCTCAATACGCTGCCGGGTCGAGATATCTTTAAGGATCGACTCAAGCAGTTGTACAACTTTGAGCAATTTTCGATTCCGGTCAAAAAGGGGGGACGGTATTTCTATCTCCATAATTCTGGACTTCAGAACCAACCCGTTCTCCATGTCCGAAACAGTGTGGATGGCGCAGGGCGTGTGCTGATCGATCCGAATCGCTGGTCAAAAGACGGAGCGACTGCACTGGCTGAATGGTCAGCATCCGACGATGGCAAGCGTGTGGCTTATGCGGTGCAGGATGGCGGCACGGACTGGCGCACGATTCGAGTGCTGGACGTAAACACGGGCAAGGTACTGGACGATGAGATCAAATGGGCAAGGCTTACCAACATCGCCTGGATCAAGGACGGGTCTGGCTTTTTCTACGCCCGCTTTCCTGAACCGAAGCAAGGCGAAGCGTTCCAGGCAGTTGCAGAAAATCAGACCGTTTATTTCCATCGGCTCGGCACGCCCCAGACGCAGGATCGACTGGTCTATGCCACTCCAGATCAGCCGACCCTAGTGCATACCGTTGACATCACCGCAGACGGGCGTTATCTCACGATCGTTTCCACGCCCGTTTCAGTCGGCAACAAACTGACTGTGGTGGATCTCCAGAGCGCCGACTGGAAACCCCGTAAGCTGGTCGATAAGCTCGATGATGAATGGAGCGTCGTCGGCAATGTGGGGACGAAGTTTTTCCTCAGAACCACTCAGGATGCGCCGCGCCGCAAGGTGGTGACGATGGATATCGCCGCTGCCGACCCAGTGATTACGGCTGTGCTGCCAGAGCAGGATGCGGTTATGGGCAATACGTCACTGATCAGTGGACGGTTGCTGGTTTCCTCTTTCGTTGACGTGAAGACGGAGATTCGACGCTACACATTGGATGGCAAGGCGGATGGTGTGGTGAAACTGCCGGGTATCGGCACGGCTGGCGGTTTTAAGAGTGACGAGGATGATCCAGAAACCTTCTTCATCTTCACCAGCTTCAACACTCCAGGCATGATCTATCGATACGATGTCGCCAGCAACACGGCACGGGTGTGGGCACAACCCAAGGTAGCGATCGATCTCAACCGAATCGCAGTCGAGCAGCGGTTCTACAAGTCAAAGGATGGCACCCGCATCCCCATGTTTATCGTCCGGCGCAAGGATGTGACCGCAGCCGCACCGACCCTGCTCTATGCCTATGGCGGCTATGGAATCCCGATGCTTCCCGCTTTCTCGCCGGAGGCTCTGGGGTGGGTCGAACAGGGTGGAGTGTACGCGATCGCCAATATTCGCGGCGGCTCCGAATATGGCAAGGCATGGCACGAAGCGGGTCGTCGTCAGAACAAGCAGAACGTCTTCGATGATTTCATCGCGGCGGGCGAGTATCTCAAGGCAGAGGGCATCACGCCCCAAAATGGCTTGGCGATTCAGGGCGGATCGAATGGCGGACTCTTGATTGGTGCAGTGGTCAATCAGCGACCGGATCTGTTCGCCGCTGCACTGCCCCAGGTTGGTGTGATGGATATGCTCCGCTTCGACCAGTTCACAGGTGGGAAATTATGGTTAGACGAATATGGGTCTCCGTCACAGGAAGCGGATTTCCGTAACCTCTTGAGCTATTCGCCTTATCACAACATCAAGTCTGGCAAGGCATACCCCGCAATTCTCGCCACGACTGCCGACACCGACGATCGCGTCGTACCCAGTCACACCTTCAAATATGTCGCTGCGCTCCAAGCGGCGGAGATTGGTGACAAACCTCACCTTGCCCGCATTGAGACGCGAGCGGGACATGGAGCGGGCAAGCCCATCGACAAGACCATTGAGGAAACAGCGGATATGTGGGCTTTTGCCGCTCACTGGACAGGGCTGGATGTAAACGATCGAACACGGTAACGGAACATCCCGGTGAACGGGTATGAAGCAACACAGGAGGTCGATATGCGGTATGAAAATCGATTTGCAGGTGGCCTCCCACCCTACACCCCAGTTGTTGAAGCTATGCCACGCCTCTGACCCCCCAGTCCAGAATCGACTGCATCAGGTAATTTCCTGCCAGGGAAGGTAAGAGGCAGCGGTTTTCGGAGTTGTTGTGAAACGTGGTTTGTGCGTTTGTCAACGAGCTGTACTAAAGTTTGCAGCCAGCTACCAACTTTAGTTAGAGTGAACCCTCTCTTTTAGGTGGGTTGATACATCAATCGTGCGATTGGGCAAAAGTGCCAACTCTGCATGGACGACAAGCCGAAGCCAACTCCGTATATTGAACTCATACAAACACAGAGAGCAACTGAGTTGCAGCTTTTGAGTTTGCTTTACATCCATTACGCAAAGAGAGTTGTCGAGCGATCGCTTGCGGTACGTCTTGTTTCTCTCAGAAGTAGCAGTGAGCCAGAATTGAGTCGCAGTTCCTTATTCGTTCCATCTGCAACACAGGAGCATAAACAAGGTGTGTTAAATGCCACTGTAGTGCTGGTGTTGTATGGGAACGATTAAAATTCCCAGAGTGCGGACGTTGCTGACAGCCATCATTACCGCAAGCCACTGAGCTTTTTACTTTTTAACCCTCGTGAGTTTCCTACGGAGGACTATTTTATGGCAGCCATTCCCTTGTTGATCAAAGATGACATTGAGCGTTTAAGTGCTTCAACTCAGATTGATTCTTTTGGTGTTTTTCCCGTGAATCAAGCGTTTACGGCTGTTGCACAAGAGGTTGTGGCATTGCTAAAGCAGACTCACCCTTTTCAACCTGACAGCATCAATCGTCTTGAGAAAACCTACAGTCAGCCAGAAACCATTATGATTCGGGCGATCGAGCCAGAGTACAAGCAAGCCATTGCGATCGAGCCTTTAACGGTGCGTGAGCTAGAAGTATTGCAACTAATTGTGGATGGACACAATAATCCCACAATCGCTAGAAAGCTCCACATCACGATGGGAACCGTGAAAACCCATGTTCGTAATATTTTGAAGAAGCTCTACGTGAACGATCGTACTCAAGCTGCAATTCGTGCTCTTCGCTCCGGCCTGGTTCATTAGCTCGACTGTCGAAAACACCGTTGATATACAGCTAGTTTCAAGCCTTGTGCTCCCTAGTCGAAGTGGTGCCTAACTCTGGTGGCGTCATTGCTATCGACCAAGTTCAGCTTATTCTCCACGTTCTAAATTTGGATCTTTCTCAAAGACGGAGAGCAAAATTATGTATGCAATTTCATCTTCTAATCGTGATCGATCGCCATCTGAGTCTCGTCAGCGCAATCGTAGTCGCGGTGTCATACTGTCGAAGCAGGGATGGCAGAAATTGACTCAAGCAGGTGTCCTTCATGATCAGTGGGGGAATCGTCACACCTATGAGAAGTTAAGTGAACGATCGCTCCTCAACGATCGCACCATCAGTCGCATTCTTAGTTGTGAAGTGAGAGTAGACAAGCGTTCACTGAAAACCTTCTTTGCAGCGCTTGGCTTACAGCTTCATGGCGATGATTATCTCGCTGCTGTCGGTGCTCCCGCTGATCAGACCATTGACAGTCTTTCGCACTATCTCAATTCGACGATTCATAGTGCTGAGACAACTTTGTCACATCAGGAATTGATGAGACTCTATCAACGGTTGAAACAGGATTTAAGTCATCTTTCTCATTTACTCCGTCTACACGAGATGAATGAAAGCATTTCTTTGCAATGATTTCTAACTGCTTGTTTTTGACGAAGCTAGCTACACGATCCAATTAACCATCAACACATTAAGGAGATTGACCATGAAATTCCACACCCTTACCATCAATGTAATCTTGTCGATCGCTGCTACCATTGGCATCCAATCGGCAACGCATGCTTCCACTAAATACGATGTCCTTGCCAAGCAAATTGGGTTACAAACAGCTCAGCCTCAACCCGCTCAATCTCAAGCAGTGCAGTCACAGGCAACTCAATTAGAACCGCAAGCTGCCAATAGCGCCGTTAATCAAGAAGGGCAAACCTTCTTTAGTCATCCTCCACAATTAATGCGCGTCGCTGCATCTCAAATTGGAGAAGACACCCCTTCCACTTATGAATTCACGCTGACCGTACCTAAAGATGCTGGGCAACCCTTGAAAGCAGTCAAAATTGCCCAGGCTACCAATGTGGAAACCGTCAAATTTAACGTCAGCAACAGCAAAGCTTTTGTGGGCGATCGCTTGACAGCCAGTGCTCAAATCCGGTTAGCCAGCGTTGGTGGTGAGACACCTACCAACCCAGGTGACGTGACCATTGTATTTGATCAACCAGTGCAACCCGGCAGTACAGTCACAGTGGCGCTTGCAGCCCAGCAAAATCCCAGTTGGGGTGGGGTGTATGAGTTTGGTGTAACCGCTTATCCAGACGGAGAGAATGGGCTGGGTCAGTTCTTAGGCTATGGACGCATCAATTTCTACGGGAACTCAAATTGAGCGAACGTTGATGTTGCGTTTCTAGCGATGCATTGGAGGTTGGATGGATTGAAACAATGCTCCAATCCATCCTGCCACTTAGTAACCTTAAGAATACCAATGCCATGACTCACTATGACTACATTGTAATTGGTGCAGGCTCAGCAGGTTGTGTCGTCGCCAATCGTTTGACTGAAGACAGTGACACAACCGTATTGCTCCTCGAAGCAGGCAAGCCGGATACAAAACCGGAGATTTACATCCCGTCGGCATTCATAAGTCTACTGGGTTCCGAGGTGGACTGGGCGTACTTTTCTGAGCCAGAGCCATACCTGAATGATCGCAAAATGTTTTGTCCCCGTGGCAAAGTTTTGGGTGGCAGCAGTTCCATTAATTTCATGATGTATGTCCGAGGTCATCAGCACGATTATAACCACTGGCAGTCTCTGGGAAACCCCGATTGGAGTTACCAGGATGTCTTGCCCTACTTCAAGAAATCGGAGCACCAGCAACGCGGAGCCTCCAAATATCATGGGATTGATGGGGAGCTGAGCGTCACTGATATTAAGCCTTCTGCTGTAGTTTCCCAACGTTTTGTCGATGCCTGTGTCGCAATGGGTTATGACTATAACCCCGATTTCAACGGGGCACAGCAGAAAGGGGTGAGTACCTATCAGTTGACAGTCAAGGATGGGAAACGACACAGTGCAGCGACGGCTTTTCTCCTACCCATTCTCCAGCGTCCCAATTTGACTGTGACAACAGGTGCGTTGGTGACTCGGTTGCTGTTTGAGGGTATTCGCGCTGTTGGAGTGGAATACCTGCATGAGGGCACGCTGCACCAAGTGCGAGCCGATCAGGAAGTAATTTTAAGTGCAGGTGCCTTTGATTCACCGAAACTACTGCTGCTATCTGGCATTGGGAATGCAGATTATCTGCAAGCGATGGGAATTTCAGTTGTGGCTGATCTGCCCGGTGTAGGTCAGAACCTACAAGATCATATTCTTGTCTCAGTGGTGTATGAGGCAACGCAAGCGGTACATCCTGATATCACCAGCAATGGAATCGAAGCTGGCTTGTTTCTGCATAGTGAGGGCAATCTGAAACCCGCACCCGACTTGCAATTCTTCTTTGGTCCCATTCAGTTCTTACCACCAGGTTATGCCCCAGCAGAGTATGGCTTCACGGGTGCTGTCTCTTTAACGCGTCTCCACAACACGGGCAGTGTCAGTTTACGTTCCCTTGATCCCAATGATGCATCGATGTTTCGGATGAATTATCTGCAAAGTGAAGCCGATGTGCAAAAGCTAGTGGAGGCGCTTAAGTTAATGCGCCAATTACTGCATAGTGATGGCTTTGATGAGTTTCGCGGCATGGAACTTGCTCCGGGTGCCCAGGTTCAAAGTGATGCTGACCTCGAAGCTTACATCCGGGCTGCTGGCAGTACAGTGTATCATCCAGTCGGTACTTGCAAAATGGGCACTGACACAATGGCGGTAGTAGACCCGGAGCTGAGAGTACATGGGATTGAGGGAGTGCGCGTTGTGGATGCTTCCATCATGCCAACCATTACTACAGGAAATACGAATGCACCGACCATCATGATTGGTGAGAAGGCGGCAGATTTAATTAAAGTGGAGCGTCCCTCGCACAGCCTTCTCAAGATGCACGCATCGATCTAGAAAGCAGAATTCTTTTCCAAAAGTTTATCGAACACGTCGCTTTAGCATTAGGTCTCGATGACTACTGGCACTGATGGCATGAACACCTACTTCATCTGAGCCGCAAGCTTGGGCATTCACAACACAATTCATTCATTAGAAGGAGCACTTCCATGACACAATCATTCTGGCTTATGGGTTCTCGCTTGACCATCGTCGCCGACCACACTGCGACTGATGGTAAATATGACCTGGTTGAGGGCTATTTCCCTCCTGGTTCGCAGACTCCACCCCATCGCCATACACGCTATTCCGAACAACTCTATGTGTTAGAAGGAGAATTCACGGTCTGGATTGGTAAGAACAAGGTTGTGCTAAAGGTAGGTGAAAGTGCTTTGATTCCGATGGGCATCACCCATGTTGTTGCTGCACTTAGTGATCGACCCGCTCGCGGGTTAGTCGTTGCCTCGCCCAGTGCTTTTGCTCACTTCGTTGAAGCAACAGGGACGCTAAACGAGAATGAGGCACCTGACCTGGAATTGCTCAATCGCATCTCTACCGAAATTGGCGACGAAATTCTGGGTGTACCCGGAGATTTGCCCACTGCATGACGTAATGTCAGCTTAAAAGGAGGTTTAGGTGAACACTGAATACTACGATGACCTTATTATTGGTGGCGGCAAAGCGGGTAAAACCCTGGCACCCGCGCTCGTTGCGGCTGGGCGTAAAACCGCTCTGGTGGAGCGCAGTTTAAACATGATTGGTGGCGGTTGCATCAACATTGCTTGCATTCCCACAAAGACGATGGTGGTGAGTGCAGAGGTTGCTCATACTGTGCGGCACAGTGCGACTTATGGCGTGAACACCAGCATACCCACCGTTGATTTAGGTGCCGTCATTCAACGCAAGCGATCGGTGGTGAAAGCGGCGCGTGCCATGAACTTGCACACGTTAGAAACCGCTCTCGATCACGATCTCATCATTGGCACCGCGCGGTTTGTCGCTCCTAAAACCATTGAAGTAGCAATGGTAGAGGGCAGCACGCGACACCTCACCGCCGAACGGTTGTTTATCAATACGGGTACGCGACCGTTGATTCCATCGGTGCCTGGACTCAAAGAAACCGGGTTTCTCACGAGTGAATCAATCATGGAGTTGGAACAATTGCCAGAGCACCTGATCGTGCTTGGCAGTGGTTACATTGGGTTAGAGTTTGCTCAAATGTTTCGGCGCTTTGGCTCTCGCGTGACCGTGATTGGGCAACGGGGACAAATTTTATCTCCACAAGATCCTGATATTGCCCTTGCCGCTCAAGCATTGCTCGAACGAGAGGGTATTGATTTCTTGCTAAACGCAAAGGTGCTGTGGGTCGATCGTGCGGGTCATGACACTCTGCTGCAAATTCAGGTTCTCGATCGCACGATCACGCTTCAGGGGTCTCATTTGCTTGTTGCGGTCGGTCGTGCGCCCACCACTGACACCTTAAATTTAGCCGCAGCGGGTGTCGCAATGGGTGAAAGTGGCTTTATCCAAGTCAACGATCGTCTGGAGACAAGCGTACCGGGCATTTGGGCGTTGGGCGACATTAATGGCGGACCACAATATACCCATGTGGCGCTCGACGATTATCGGATTATCAAAGCAAATTTGATTGATGGGGACAACCGCAGTACCAGCGATCGTCCCATTCCATCGTGTCTATTCATTGATCCAGAACTGGCGCAGGTGGGGTTAACTGAAACCGCCGCTCAGCAGCAGGGGTATGACATTCGGGTAGCAAAGCTAGATGCGTCCGCCGTTCCACGTGCCAGAACCCTCGGTCAAACGGATGGATTGCTGAAGGCGATCGTCGATGCAAAGACCGATCGCCTTCTAGGCTGTTCACTGTTCTGTCATGCCGCAGGTGAAATGATTTCGACGGTGCAGATGGTGATACAAGCTCAACTGCCCTACACCGTTTTGCGTGATGGTGTGTTAACCCATCCCACGATGACTGAGGGATTGAATTTACTGTTTTCAAAGCTGTGAGGCAGCAATTCAGGCACTCGTTTCAGATTCAAACCCAATAACATAAAGGAGATCACGCCATGAACACGCTCATCCGCAGGAATAGTATTCGTCTGTTTTTGATCGCCGCCCTTTCACTGGGCATCATCTTGATCACGTCCTTGGGAACCATCTTGAACCCTGCAAGCGCACAAGACGGTAAGCCCACCGTAGTCCTTGTTCACGGCGCGTTCGCCGAGTCTGCCAGTTGGAACGGCGTCTTGACCAGGCTGATCGCAAAAGGATACCCAACGATCGCCGCCGCCAATCCTTTGCGCGGAGTCAAGAGCGATGCGGATTATGTCGCCAGCATCCTCAAAAGTATCGAGGGTCCGATCGTGCTGGTCGGGCACTCCTACGGAGGATCGGTCATCACCAATGCGGTCAAGGGCAACCAGAACGTGAAGGCACTGGTCTACGTGGCTGGTTTTGCTCCTGAGACGGGTGAGACTGCCCTCGGACTCTCCGGTCGTTACCCAGGTAGCACGCTTGGTCCCACGCTTGCGCCACCAGTCGCGCTGCCTGATGGCGGAAAGGATTTCTACATCCAGCAGTCCAAGTTTCACGCTCAGTTTGCGGCGGATGTGCCCGTCGCCGATGCGAAGCTGATGGCTAGCACCCAGCGACCAGCGACGGACGTTGCGTTTAACGAGGCATCCGGCGCGCCTGCATGGAAGTCCACCCCGTCCTGGTTCATCTATGGCAGCCGTGACTTGAACATTCCAGCAGTGGCGCATGCGTTCATGGCGAAGCGCGCCAACTCAAAGGAGACGATCGCCGTGAAGGGTGCGTCGCATGTGGTGATGATTTCCCATCCCGATGCCGTTGCCAAGATCATTGAACACGCTGCGACCGCGAAATAGAGGGGTATTAACATCATGAACAAATTAGACGAAAAAGTTGCGCTGGTTACGGGTGGCACTAGCGGTATCGGTCTTGCCACTGCCAAGCGTTTTGTTGCTGAAGGTGCCTATGTCTTCATCACGGGACGTCGCCAAACTGAATTGGATGCCGCTGTGAAAGAGATTGGCAAAAACGTCACGGGTGTGCAGAGTGATGCCTCTAAGCTGGCAGATCTCGATCGCCTGTTCGCCACAATCAAACAAGAGCAAGGGCATCTCGATGTAATCTTTGCCAATGCGGGTGTTGGTGAAGTCGCCCCGCTTGGAGCCATCACCGAAGAACACTTTGACAAACTATTCAATACGAATGTCAAAGGTCTGCTGTTCACCGTGCAGAAGGCGCTGCCTTTATTACCGGACGGTGCTTCCATCATCTTGAACGCCTCGATTACTTCCATCAAAGGTACTCCAGCCTTCAGCGTTTACAGCGCGACCAAAGCGGCTGTGCGATCGTTTGCCCGTAATTGGATACTCGACCTCAAAGAGCGCCATATTCGGGTGAACGCTATCAGTCCTGGCGTGGTGCCGACTGCTGGCTACGATCACCTGGGGCTGAGCGACGAGCAATTGAAGGAATTTGTGGATAGCCAAGCCGTTACCATCCCCTTGGGACGAGTTGGCACGCCCGATGAAATTGCCAAAGCCGTTGTCTTTCTCGCGTCAGATGATAGCAGCTTTGTGAATGGCATTGAGCTATTTGTGGATGGCGGGATGGCACAGATTTGAAGCATTCTAAAGCGATCGCAAATATTCTGGATTGGATAATGATGAAGAAACTCTAGCAACCTTATCAGGACTGACGCAGATTGAATTGAAATCCGCCCCCCGTCCTCCAATTTATAGCCCTAGCGGGCATACAAGAAAGGGGGAGTAAGCGATCCAAGTCCCCCAATTTTGGGGGATTTAAGGGGCAAGTGCGTAAGTCCTGCTTATCTGAAAGGGAAACATGACTCAAAAAACATGGCTCATTACTGGTGCTTCACGGGGATTCGGAGCCGCGATCGCAAAAGCAGTTTTGGCAGCGGGTGACCGATTAATTGCCACTGCTCGCAATCAGGCTGATCTGCAACATGGCACCAATCAAGACGTGATGGCACTGAGCATGGATGTCACCGATGAGGCTCAGGTGAAAGTCGCGATCGCAACCGGGCTGGAAAAGTTTGGACAGATCGACGTGTTAGTCAATAATGCTGGATTCGGCTTGCTCGGAGCGATCGAAGAGTGCAGTGCCGAAGAGGTTGAGCGCGTTTATCGCACCAATGTCTTTGGGTTGCTGAATGTTACTCGTGCAGTACTACCCAGTATGCGTCAGCACCGCTCTGGACACATCATCAATTTCTCGTCGATCGGTGGCTATCGATCCTCTCCGGGGTGGGGCATCTATTCCTCGACCAAGTTTGCCGTCGAAGGTATTACCGAAGCCTTGTATGGCGAGTTAGCCCCGTTAGGGATTCACGCGACAGTGGTTGAGCCAGGATACTTCCGCACCAATTTTCTAGACAGCAGTTCGCTACGTCAGAGTGCAGCGCAAATCTCTGATTATGCTGAGACGGTCGGTAAGACCCGCAATATTGCGGCTGAACGGAACCATCAACAGCCAGGAGATCCCACCAAGCTCGCCCAGCCATTCTTGAGCTTGTCAACGCAGATGATCCACCCTTGCGCCTGCCTCTGGGCACGGATACGCTTCAAGCAATTGCCGAGAAGAACGCTTACGTTGAGCAAGAGACCGCAAAATGGCGAGCTTTAGCTGAGTCTACCAACCTATAGATAAGGGTTTGAGGAGTCCATTGCTATGACTGCAACGAATGGCATTATCAGCCAATCCAGCCCCTATTCAGTCGATGAAACCATCGATCGCTTAGTCGCCGTTCTTCAAGCGAAAAATATCACCATTTTTGCCCGTATTGATCAACAAGTAGAAGCCGAAAAAGTGGGACTCAGTCTACGTCCCACACGATTATTATTGTTTGGGAGCCCAAAAGCCGGAACGCCGCTGATGGTAGCAGAACCGACGATCGCCCTCGATTTACCCTTAAAAGTGGTGGCATGGGAAGCGGCTGATGGCAAAGTCTGGCTGGGTTACAACGATCCCAATTATTTGAAGCAGCGGTACTCTCTTCCCGATGAGTTGGTGAAAAACATTGATGTTGTTGCACCGCTCATCCATCAAGCATTTCTTTAGACATCTACTCACTGGAATCGACCATCATGACTGACTACACCCCGATCGCCACCACTGCCTCAATCCAAAGCGCCAGAGACATTATCGGTTCATCCCCGTTAGTTGCGATCGACAACGAAGCACCTGCCAAGCTAATTGTCGACCCACCCCTGCCCGAACCACTGGCTCAGGGGCGCGTCTTCATCCAGTACCGGACAGAGAACTTGCGCGTGTTGCCCGTGTTCGGTAAAGGTGCCCTCGACGTATCGCCGCGCATCGGACATCTCCACATTACTGTTGATGATTTACCGTGGCACTTTGTCGATGCCAGCGGCGAAACAATCATCCTGGTCGGACTGGAACCAGGTCCACACAAGGTGCTGATCGAACTGGCTGACCCTACGCATAAAGTCATCACCAGTGAAACAGTAGCGTTCACGCTGCCGTAAGAACAGTTTAATGTCATCAACATAGCTTTCAGTTTTGGGGCTGAAGCGCTTGAGATGAAGCGATCGCGTTGCTAAAAAATTCCACGATTGCTGCCAAACTCTATATCATAACGATTAAAAGAATGACGGCTACAGATCAATCGGTGGGTAGGGGCAAAGCAATGCCTTGCCCCTACAGGATGTGTCGCATCTTCAATTCAAATTGGTATCATCTAGGGGACGGTGAAGACTCATGTTTGCACTGTTTTGAGGAAGCGCTACGTTGAAGATCGTACCCAGCCATCCGATCACTCCGGGCTGGTCTTGCCCACTAGTCAGGATGAAACACTATGGTTCTTGCTCCTAATCAACTTCCCCTCATTGATCAAGACGATTATCATCTCTTACGACAACTGCGAGAGCGGGAGCCTTCTCAATCATCCCCACAAGTCCGGTTAACTTTAGGCCAGCGTCTCTCTGATAAAGTTGCTGCGATCGTGGGTTCTTGGCGATTCATTACGATTCAAAGCGGAATTTTAGTCATCTGGATTGTGCTGAATGTCACAGCGTTCATTCAACACTGGGATCCTTATCCGTTCATTTTGCTGAACCTGGCACTGTCGTTTCAAGCGGCTTATACTGCGCCCATTATTATGATGAGCCAGAATCGGCAGGCAGAGGTCGATCGCCAGAATGCTAGACATGACTACGAAATTAATATGAAAGCAGAGTTGGAGATTGAACTACTGCATGATAAGTTCGATCGCCTGGAGCGGTTTTTTACGCAAGAATCCGATACTATCAAAGCGATGCAGCAAGAACAACTCGATCGGCTTGAAGCCATCATTGCGAAGCAAGCAGGTATAGCTTCTCACTCTGGCTTTTCTGATGACAACGACTTACATAAGTGATAATTTTAGCGGCATGATGCAACCGAACTGGCAACTCTGCCAAAGCTAGCGGTTTTCCACTAGAGCAAAGGTCACAAAATGAATCGATCGCACTTAAAAGCAGAAGTTTTAACAGGCAGTCTTTTGAGTGCGTTGCTTTGTACCAACCGATCGCCGCTCAAGTCGTTCCTATTACTCTGGCAGCTTGGGTATTGATTGCTGTTCTAGAGTTGGTTAACGATGCCTGGTTTGTCTATAAAAATTTCTACGGTTCTTGGAACCGCTCAATGTTAAGGACGTAATGGAATTCTTGCTTAACTACGCAAATTTGCATGGTCAGAAATGTGGGGTGGTTACACAATCTAATACATAGCAGTTTTGATTGATTTGTAATTTGAGCATCTTGCCCGAACAAGCTAGAAGTCTCTCTTACTCTCTTCAAAGCTTTTGCAACATAGCCGTTTCCCGCGAAGGGAGCTAACAATGGAATCACCTGACACATTAAGCAACGTACAGAGGCCTGTTCAACAGGGTGGACAAGACCCAGAATCATCAATGGGAGTTCTGGAAAAGAACAAACCTGAGATTAAACCTAATCAGCCTGAGTTGGGACTTCAAGAGCCAAGCGCGGTTGAAAAGAGCGGGGAGGTTCGGCGGCGGTTACTTCCCGTTGAGGTGCTGTTGATCGCGTTTGCCCTGTGGGGAGTGTTTGGGAAGATTCCCAATCGGGCTGAGGGACGTGCAGGGATTTTGATTCCTCGTTCCAGCATTGCGATTCAACCGCGCGAAGGAGGGCGGGTATTGGCGCTGAATATTCGACCGGGTGATTCTGTCAAGAAAGGGCGGGTATTAGCCACACTGGAGTTTCCTGAACTGGAGACAGAATTACAAGATAAGCGCGATCGCCTTGCAGACCTCAAGGTACAGGATCATCAAATTGGCTCTGTTCAAACGAGTCGTAGTCAGCTCAATGCAGGTACAGTGGAACAGAAGCGTCGGGCAAATTTGGGTCAAGTTGAATCGCTGCGGGTGCAATTAGCAAGCAACCAGAGTCAGCGAGAAGCGTACCTCGACCATCTCAAGTACCTGCATAACTTTAAAGCATCTACGGATGAGAGACTCTCTGCTTACGATAATCTGGCAAAAGAGGGGGCTGTTCCTCGGATTGGCTTCCAACCCTATTTCTTTCAGTTCAGTCAACAAGAAGTTGCCAATTCTGTGAATCAGACGCAAGTCGCCCTCGATCGCCTCAAGGGAGAAGATGAGAGTCTAAGAGCACAGATGCAAAGCCTGACAGCAGCGAACGAGGCACTGACGACCGAGAAGCGCAGCATCGACTTGCAAGATACCGTCAGTGATGTCACTCGATACAATGCGATCTCTGATCAACAACGAGACATTAATACCTTACAAGCCGAAATTCGTGCCAACAGCCAGGTCGTGAGTCTTTACGACGGTAAAGTTGAGGAAATCTCGGTTAATTCAGGTGAAGTCGTGCCTCCGAGTGGTCGCATCGGCAGGTTGGCAGTTGATAACTCCAGTACCAAAGTCAACGTAGTGGCACTGTTCAAAGTGGGTGATGCGAAACAGTTAGCACCAGGAATGGCAGTCGAAGTCATTCCTGATCTGTACGATCGCGAACGCTATGGTGGCATCGTTGCAAAAGTCATTGAGATCGCTCAACAGCCAGTCACCGCGTCTGAATTATCCAGTTTGGTCGGCAGCCAGGATCTGGCAGAGAAGCTGCTATTAGGACGCGATAAGGACGATCGCGATAAGCCTCAACCGTTAAACGCCAGCGTGACGAAGGTCATCCTGGAACTCCAAACTGATCCTCATACGCCCAGCGGCTTTAAGTGGACTGAAGGCAAAGGAGCGCCCAGAGCAATTACCGACGGGACAACGGCTGATGTCAAAGCTGTGATCGAAGAGCGATCGCTGTTCAGCTACTTGACTCCCGCTTTTCGTTGGATTACGGGAGTATATGGACGCTAATTTTAAGTGAAACCTTACTGGAGTTGGATACCATGCAACATTCTAAAAGACGAACAAAGTGGTGGGGTTGGTGGCTGAAGTGGTGGGACATTGCAGCTGCGATCGTATTTATCTTAATGGTCTTTAGTGAGCCACCCCAGCTTTGGTTCTGGTTGGTCTCATTTTTTGCGCTGCTTCTCTATTCCGTTGAACGCGCCATTAACGGTTAAATTGAGGTGCAACTTCTTTGAACACTCAATACTTAACAATCATCAAACAGGGATTGAAATTTTCCCTGGGTGCCGCCCTGTTGGGTAACTTCTTCTGGCATCGGGCAGACGTATTAGATAACTCTGTTTACCCGATTTTTGGCTATGTTTCTGTCCTGATTGAACCCGCCGTAGGGGGCGCAATCGTCGCGGGGTTGGGGCGGGTTGGCGGCAGTGCTCTAGGTGGATTTATTGCGGCTCTTTTGGTGAGTTCATTTGGCCTCTATGGCTCAGGCTTATTTATCATCCCGCCGATTACTTACATTCTATCTGCCTTCATTTGTGAAACCTATCGCTGGCAGGCAGCCTATTCACAAGCAACATTGCTGGGAACGCTGATTGCAATGCGAGCAGTTGGGACATCAAGTCAGCAAGATATATGGCTGTATCTTAGATCGCGTCTGATTGATAACTGGATTGGCATTGCGGTGGGAATTGTCGTAACCCTGCTGTTTTGGCGACAGGATACTCGCACCGAGTTAACCAAAAACTTGAAACAGTTTTTGCAGGGTGTACCTCATTTGTTTCAAGGAATCGTTAATCAGTATGCCACGTCTTCCCAGTTGGAGGCCGAAAATAATCATACTCCCCTTCTTTCCACCTTCGTGCCGCCAGCTTCGCTACTCGATCGGCTGACAAAAACCACACAAGCCAGCCTGACAACTTTGACAAAAGCTGCAACTGAATTTCAGAGTCAGACACTCACAGAGGAGAATTGGAGTGCAATTTTAACCAGTCAAAACCAGTTGTCTCGACAATTGGCGGATATGTTAGTTCTGGCTGATCAAAATGAGCAAACGTTAGCTCGTCAGTTTAGAGTTGAACTCAATCAGTTTACTCAACATTTAGAAAAAAGCTGTGATCAGTTAAGCACGATAGCGAAGCGCTGCTACGTTCGCGCAGCGTCTCGCAGAGAAGCGCAGATCGCCCATCCATCCTATCCTTTTAATCCTGATTCTGAACTAGAGCAAGACTTAGTCATTATCAATGATAAACTGAATTACCTGCGCTCCACTGGAAAAATTGGCGAATACAACATTTCAGAAACATTGCGATTCTTTCAATTGCTCCAGCTTCTGAACCAATTTACCCAAGAGTTGCGATCGCTGCAAAATCGACTGCTCTATAAAGCGAATGTTGCTGCAACCCATCAACGCAGGAGGCTTTTGACCTTTCCGAAGCACAGGTCTATATCGATGAAGCGGGCGATCGAAATTGTGGGTATGGGTATGGCGATCGGAATGGTCATCGCCATTGTTCACCATATCGATTTTCCCTATCCTTCTGCCTATGAGCAAGCGGCTGAAGTGATTATTGTTGCCCTCATTACAATGCTCGTTCAACCGACACGGGGAAAGGCGATCGCGCTCAGTCTGGCAGCCGTCATTTGTCTCTGGCTCAGTCTCTTCTTGATCTATCTCTTCTCTATTTCCTTTGGCTATAATCCCATCACCTGCTGTGTAGTTTATTTTTTCATTTATGTCTGCTGTACCTTACTGGGATTTACCCCGATTGCTCGTGTGGGTGCCATTATTGCAGCCAATTGGCTCGCAAAAGACCTTTTCCCGTTCTTTTATCAGGGACTGGCAGCGGTGGCAATTGCTATTCCCTGTGGCGTGTTGATTGCTTTATTGATTACAACCGTATTCATGGGTGGCTCTGCTGCAAATGAATTAGAAAAGAGTTTTGCTCAAACCTTTAAGCAATTTGGACAACTCTATCAATCCCTGTTAACAACATATCTTCAGGGTGCAACTCCATCCCTAGAAAGCACTCAACTGAAAGCAACCCTGGCAAAGACGATTGCTCAACATCCAATGGGTTTAAAGATTGCGGGTCTTGAGGAAGGTTCGAGTGGACTGGCAACCAAGCATAAAAATCTTTGGAATTTCTTGCTGGGTTACGAACAAATGCTTTTTGCCCAACTTGAAACATTAGTAGATGAATTGCAACAACCGATGCCCGATGCGATTCGACAACAGTATTTATCAGAACTCCAGGCGATCGCTCAGCAAACGGTCGATGCATTTAATCAACTATCGGCAATGATTACCGCTCCAATGCTCCTACAATCTTCTCAGGTCTCCTCCTTAGCTCAGGAAATTGAGTCGATTGCACAGCAGCTTTTGAGCCAGCGAGTTGAAAGTCGCAGCTATCCCCTTGAACAATTAATCGCGTTCAGTTCCACCTTTATAACGATGAAAGCGATCGCCAGTAATCTGAACCGAATGAGCCAGACTCTGCCAACCTATGCTCAGTAGAGTAACGTTTTAGATCTGTTGAACGTTTATGCCCCAGGCATCATAATCAGAACAGAGGTCACAACATGAACCGATCGCACTTAAGGGCACAGATTTTAACAGGCAGTCTCATCAGTGTGCTGCTTTGTGCCCAACCGATCGCTGCTCAAGTTGTGCCCGATACTACGTTGTCAGTGGGGGAGCGATCGCAAATCTCAGGCAGTCCCAATGTGCAAATTGATGGCGGAGCCAGACGTGGGGGCAATCTCTTCCACAGCTTCAGTCAATTTGCAGTGCCAACGGGCGGTTCTGCTTATTTCAATAATGCGGTTGCTGTGCAAAACATTTTTAGTCGTGTCACAGGTGGCTCAATCTCAAATATTGATGGTTTGCTTCGGGCAAATGGCACCGCAAATTTGTTTTTTCTCAACTCCAATGGGATTTTGTTTGGTCCGAATGCATCCCTCAATATTGGCGGTTCCTTTGTAGCGACGACTGCTAATGCGATCGGCTTCCAAAATGGTGAAGTATTCAGCAGCGATGCGGCGCAACCATTACCGAGTCAATTGCTCACGGTGAATCCCAATGCCTTTTTCTTTAACCAACTGACACCCCAACCCATCATCGTTCAATCTCGGTTTGACGAAAGGGTTTTCACGATCTCTAGTTTTAACGCCACGGGTTTGCACGTTCCCCCTGGGAAAAACCTATTGCTCGTCGGCGGATCGATTCAACTAGAGAGTGGAGAACCGTTTATTGCCACCAATCCTCCTGGACGACCTTTGCTGGTGTTTTTCACCTCTAGCATACAAGACGTGCAACCCGATGGTGGATGGTTAATGAGTCCAGGAAGCTACGTCGAGCTAGGGGCTGTGGGTGGGATAGGAACTGTTGGTTTATCGACGGTCAACGCTGATTGGCAACTCACGATCTCGAATGCAGTACCAAGAGCCAATATCTCCTTAAGCAACGGGAGTGGCATTTATGTCACAGGAGCCAGTGGCAGTATTAGAATGCTTGCCCAAAACATTGACATCTCCAAAAGCGTACTTCAGACTGGGATTCTCAAAGATTCAAGATTACCCAATAGCCAAACCGGAGATCTAGATCTCAATGCAACTGGCTCGATCGCACTGAGTATGAGCGCTCTGGAAAACAGTTTGTTTGGACAGGGAACGCTCGGTAGCATCAATCTCACGGCGAGCGATCGAGTCTTTTTAGATCGCGCGGCTATCTATAGTGGTGTGGAACCAACGGGTGTTGGTAACGCAGGTAACATCAACATCTCAACTGGATCGCTTGCTTTCAACAATCGTGCTAGTGTGCAGGCCTACACACAGGGACAGGGCAATGCAGGCAGTATTAATCTTAATGTCCGCAACATCACCTCTTTTGATAACGGCTCTGTGTACAATGTCAGCCGAACAGGCTTAGGTAACGCGGGCGATATTAACATTGCAACTGGATCGCTTTCTCTCACCAATAACGCTCAACTGACTTCCTTTCAGATCAAACCGGGGACCAATGCAGGCAGCATTAATATCACTGCTCGTGATACCGTTTCTTTCACACAGAACTCTGGATTAGCTTCCTACGTAAGTGGGTCGGGCAGGGCAGGCAGTATCAGTGTGAGTGCTTACAATACGGTTTCTTTAGATAACAGTAATATCATCAATTTCATCTTTGGTGGCACTGGTAGCGTTGGTGGTATCAACATCACAACCGGAGCATTTTCTCTCGCTCATGGCGCTCAACTGTTTTCCACCCTGATTGGGCAGGGCAATGCAGGCAGCGTCAATATTAATGCCCGCGATCGCGTCTCCATAGAGGGTGATTTTATAGAATACACGAATGGTGGACGCATCGTTAGATATAAAACCAGCGGTATCTTCACACAAGTAGCTCCAAGTTCTAAGGGTCAGGGAGGAGAGGTGTCAATCTCAACTGGCTCACTGTTTTTGACCAATGGGGGTGTTGTGAATACCTCTACTGCGGGGCAGGGAGATGCCGGCCGCGTCCTTATCAATGCGCGTGACGTACAGATCCGTGGCACAGCCCCTACGTTTACCGACTACAACAGTGAAGTGCTTACCTCGGTAATACCTGGCGCTCGTATCTACTACCGCAGTGGGGTGTATACCTCGGCGGCACCCAGATCAACGGGAAATGCAGGAGATGTCAGCATCAACAGCGGGACACTCTCGGTTGCCGATCAGGGGAGAATCAACACCAATGCACAGGGACGGGGCAGGGCAGGGAATATCCAAATTCAGGCGAACGATGCGGTTTCATTTGACCGGGGAGATGCCATCAGCACACTGGAGTCGGGGGCAGTGGGCAACGGAGGCAATATCGCCATCACGGCGCGATCGTTCTTAGCAACGAATGGTGCTCAATTGTCTGTCAGCACGGCTGGACAAGGAAATGCGGGCAACATCACAATCGAGGCTGACACCATTGGCATTCAAGACCGCGCCAACGTGACAGTGAGCAGTTTGAGTAGTGGTCGGGCAGGTATTTTGTTTGTTGATGCCGATCGCCTCTATCTCAACAACCAGGGCAGCATTCGGGCAGACACGACGGGAGGTGGAGGTGATATCAATGTGCGATCGCCTTTCATCCTCCTCCGCAACGGCAGCAACATCACGACCAACGCAACTGGAGCCAACATTCCGGGTGGCAACATTGGCATTGATACGCGCTTCTTAATCGCCGTGCTGAGTGAAGACAGCAATATCAGCGCCAACTCTGAGGACTTTCGCGGTGGCAACGTTCGCATCCATGCCTTTTCTCTCTTCGGCATTCAACCCAGTCCAGTCTCCACTCCCTTGAGCGACATCACCGCCACAGGTGCGACCTCGGCCTTGAGCGGCACCATCGATGTCATCACCGCAGGCATTGACCCGACCTCTGGCTTAGTCCAATTACCCACTGACCCAGTAGAACCTGGGTTGATTGCCCAGGGTTGTCCTGCTGACAAAGGCAACTCCTTCGTCATCACAGGTCGCGGCGGCTTGCCGCCTAACCCAGAGCAGCAGTTAGACGATGATGCGGAGTGGAGCGATCGCAAAATCCTCACAGTGGCCCAGGCAGGAGCTAGAGCGGGAGTCGGGAGTCGAGAGTCGGGAGAATTCAAAATTCAAAATTCAAAATTACCCTACACCCCAATTGTTGAAGCAAACGCAATGCAGGTGACTCCTACTGGCGAGATCTTTCTAGTTGCCAACGCATCTCACTCAACCGTGCAGAATTCGTTGTATCAACCAGTCGCCTGTTCGGGAAGCCACTAAACTACGCTGGGTTAGTGCTTGTTAACTTCCTGCCTAACTTATCAAACTTTGCTGGCTGAGTCTGAGATCATAAGCGACACTGAAATTCGAGCGTAAGTTGATTCAATTACTAATTATGTTTGGCATCTGATGCAATTCGGGTCTAATGACCTGAAGATAGATTTCTACACAGAAGAGTAATCTTGGTCACGATAATTTCTTGTCCATACATTTTGGTGGAAGCTAGTTGGCGATCGCAAATATTAATGGTTTAGCAAGAGGCAAATGTGATGTATGAGGCAACAATTCCTGATTCCACAATTCTTTGCCATCAGGCGTTTTGGCAAGTGAATTAATTTAGATTACCACTGTTTATCTTCCCTTTCCTGACATGAATTCTTCTCACCCTACAGTAATTGTTGGAGCAGGCTTCACGGGGCTTTTTACAGCTCTGCATTTGCGTCATCAACATGATCTGCGTTCGATTATTTTGATTGACCCACAAGAGCGCTTTGTTTTCAAGCCGATGCTATATGAATTGCTGACAGGTGAATTGCCAGAAGACACTGTTTGTCCGACTTATAAGGAGTTGCTGAAAGGCAGCAATATCAGCTTTGTGCAGGACAAAGTAGTGACGATCGATCTGCAAGAAAAGCGCCTCATGTTAGCTTCTGATGCAGACTATACCTATGCTCATTTGGTTCTAGCGGTTGGTAGCGTTCAAGGCTATTTGGGAACAGAAGGCGCACAAGAAAATGCTTTTGCCTTTCGGTCACGAGAGAATGCGATTGCACTGGAACATCAATTACGGGATTGTTTGCAGCGTGCCAGTCAAATGGCTAATGAAGCAGAACGGCGATCGCTGTTGGCCTTTGCTGTGGTTGGGGCAGGTCCAACTGGGGTAGAAATGGCGGCAACGTTAGCGGATTTGTTGCCTTATTGGTACGCTCAACTTGGTGGCGATATGCGTGAGATTCGCATTATTTTGATCAATCATGGTAAGACGATTCTTGCAGGAGATGTCAATGCAGGTTTGCAGGAGGATGCTCTCCACGCGTTCAGAACTCGTACAGTTCCCGTTGAGTTGATATTAGGTGCAGGCGTAAAGTCTGTTAGTGCAAACTACCTGGAGTATCAACCTGTTGACAGCACAGAGACCCAAAAACTACTGACGCAAACCACGATTTGGACAGCGGGTACTGCCTTGAATCCCCTTATCCAAAGCCTCAAGTCTCAAATTCTCGCAGACCATCTGGATAAGCATGGATTACCGCTCGTGACTCCAACTCTGCAACTGCTGGATTTTCCAGAGGTGTTTGCCGCAGGCGATTGTGCAGGCATGCAGGCACAGCCACTACCAGCTTTAGCACAGGTGGCCTATCAACAAGGCGCAACCATTGCCCATAATTTAATTGCACTTGCCAAAGGGGCAACTCCTAACCCAGCGCATGTAAATCTTCGCGGCACGCTAATGAAGTTGGGTTTGAACAACGGAGTAGCAAACCTGTTTGACAAAGTGCAGGTAACTGGCAAACCCGGCGATTTAATTCGCAATGCAACGTATTTGGAAATGCTGCCCACTCCAATACATGACTTTAAGGCAACCACCGAATGGCTGAAGGAAGAAACCTTCCACCACTACCATCGACCCAAATTGGAGCCAGAAACTCCTGCAAAATAGCCTCTTTCTACAGTTGAGCAACGAGAACTATCGCTGATGAAGTCCCTCGTCATCGCGCGATCGAGTGAGTGCACGTCCGCCACGAGGAAGTTGCCGCTTTTGCTGCGGGAGGCGAAGCGCAATTGAGCGGTCATTTAACCGTGTGTACGGGAAGTTGTGAACCCGGAAACTTGCACCTGCTGAACGGGCTATATGACTGCAACCGCAGCATGGCCCAAGAGCTAGACCTTGATCAAGACGTTGGTGCACGCGATGACTACTCAACTGCGTCAGGGCATTGCGGTGAGAAAATGAGTGATGGGCTTAGCGGGCGAGGTGGGATGCGATGAGGTCTATGTTATTGATGGACACAAAGGATAGCCTGAAGCGGTCAGAAAAAGGGACGCAAAGAAGGACGCAACCGCCTCAAGGGGGTACCCTTCGGGAAGTAAGCTACGGGGTCGCGGTGCGCTCACAAAGGAAAACCCACCGCTTTGCGGCATGATTGCACGAGGTGGCGCGGTAGTGATAGCACTGTCACCGCCTGCAGCAGCAGGCCGCCCAATCCTGCCCACATTGAGCAGGTTATGGTGCTTTGTACAGTTGACTTAACGTATCAGCACGCCTAGCCGCTTGGGCGAGTGCGTCTTGCGGGTGGGAAATTCGGCACTCGCTCTCTTTATGATTTGATCTAACTCACCTCAAACTGATTTCTGACGCGTTCCTCATTCTCTGCACGAAAGCCTAGTTCTAAGAGAGCTTTGTGAATCTTGGCTTTCGAGGGACGAACCTTCGGGCAGGTTAAGCCCAGTTCTCTGGCATTTTCAAACAGCTCCCGCATTAACAGATCCAGGGAGATAGCATCGGTATCTTCTGGGAAGTATTCCATTCTTCCTTCGTAAGCTAGTGTATACAGCTCCAGGTGATGCTTCCCCATCACTCTGGACAGTTTTCTAAAGGTTTCAGGTGTCGGACAAGTGCCCTTAAAGCAAGCTCCTCTTAGCCTTGGCTGAGGAACTCCAGCCAATTCAGCCAGACGATTCATGCTTATTCCCTGTTCTTCCAGGTATTGCAGGATGAATTGTCCTAGAGGAGAACAGTCTTCAGCTTTTATTTGCAACCTTGCTGGCATTGGTTTGCGATCGAGAAACTAATTACTAGCTTGAGGTGAGGACTCTCGAAGCTGGATAAATCATAAACTATTACTCCGATTGTAAGGTATCGTCAACTTAACTTGAGGGAGGCGGTAGAATACAGCATCATGCCTTGATTGTCTAGTTATGCCCATCGATTCTCATCATCGCTTCTCCACCAAAACTATTGGCTACGGCATCTAGCTCGATGACACCTTTCCGAGCAGCGATCGGGCTATTGAGAAAATGCTGCTCTAGCGTGGAGTGAAGTGACCGACGCATCCATTCGAGCATGGTGTCATCAGTTTACAGCCATACGCGAATTCAGTGCCCCATCCGCGCCCCTATTTAACAGATCATTGGCCTCTTGCCAAAGTTGAGAGCACCAGCCTGGGGCAGCACTCTTATTTGTGGCAAACGTTGGGGGCTGAGGGCAACATACTGGACAGTTAACCGCAACAGCATGGGGTACCGAGGCAACCAAGCAGTTTTTCCACAAACGCCTCAAGCCACAGGGCTTTGCACCTCGCGTAATCGTGACGGACAAGCTGAAAAGCTACGAAGCTGCTAAAAACGAGATGCTCAAGAGTGTCGAGCATCGACAGCACAAAGCTTTAAACAATCGAACGGAGGACTCGCATCAACCCATACGAACGCGAGAGCGCCATAAGCGGAAAGGTTAAGTCACTGGGGTAAGCCCAACGTTTTCTCGCTGCGTTTGAATCGATGCGAGACCATTTCCATCCGAAACAACATCAACTCACCGCTCATCATTACCACAAAGCCTCTCTCGCTAAACAATCAATGCTTGGCGAGAGAGGCTTAGCTGTGCCTAACTTTGAATTTTCGCTATTAGGTTGACAATGCTGTGGCGATCGCTCTCCTTATTTGAGAACTCGCTTACTTGCGGCGGTAGGGAACTGATTTTTCGATATCAATATTGACGGCTGAAATCCGCTGAGGCGCGTTACCCCGAGCATCAATACTCCGTGCCATATCGAGGAAGAGGGCCGGGTTGCCTGCTGTAAGCTTTTTCTCTTGGGGCTTATAGCCACGAACAGACGTTTGCCATACAAATTGTGGGAAACCAAGCTTAGCTCGATAGTATGCATCGTAGCGGGGAGACTTGATATTGAAAGGACGTTCGCCCTCTGCTTGACTGGGTAGTACCCGACGACGCTGATAGGGGAGCGTATCATACCCAAAGGCTTCAAGATATTCTTCACTATTGAGGAGCTCATCCACAAAACCTACGGTGCCTTTCGTAGCTACCACAATTGACCAGGCAATTTTTTCTCGCTCGCTGTAAACATCACGCCCCAATACTCGCTGCACAGTCTGCTCAACAAAACGGTAGTTGCTGTTGAGGTCATAGAAACTGCGCTTGTAAGTGTTAGAGAGCAGTAAGCCGCGAACGAAATCGCGGACGGTGATCTGTCCACTGCGAAGTTGGGATTCCAGGAATCGTTCTCGATCGGCGGCAAAGGCATGGAAGAAAATCTGACGATAAGCCGCTTCAATCAGAGCATCTGTATCTGCGGGGGAAAGCAAGTTCTCTGTAGAGTAGATCCTGGGCTGCTCGTCTCCAGGAACCTCATACCCTGACACCCGCTGATTTTGGCTAGCGGGGGAATATTCTAAAAGAGGAATTGTCACGCCTATAAATCTCCCTTTTCTCACGAAATCCTATCAAAGACACTCTTAATCATATAAGCATGAGGTCAGCATTATTCGCTTGAGTTTGATAAAAATTACATAACTTACAATTGGTAGCCTCGTTAAAACGGAACCGTTTCTTCAGGTCAGCAATGCGTTGCGATGGTTGAGCGACTCATTCAGATGGTTGCCGAATGAGTCGCTTAGCTTATTGGTTGAGGTGAAAAGCAGACGTTGGTTACCCTCGATCGCCGATCGCCCTTTCCCCTCGCCAAAACATCAGCGGATCTGGGGTTGGTAGACAACCAGGATAAAACCGCAGACAGCTTTCCATTCCAGGTTCATACGTGGGTGGCGCAATCTCTAAACCCAGACATACGTGATCCAGGGATTGCCCAAACTGGTGATGGTGCCCAGGAGAACCTGCATGGGCATGGGCGTATTCATGAGCAACTAGTAGCAGCCAATCTTCCGGTTCTACTCGACCCACATCGATCAAGATGGTCAGTGGCTGGGTCTGAAAATTACAGAGCGCATCAAGCCCAAACGATTGAGCTAGAGGAGCCGCAAAGATTTGGATCTCAGGTTGTTCCCAAGGGTGAAAACAGTCGTGGCAAGCCTGGAGATAGGCATTGAGTTGCATGTTTACAGCTTCAATATGGTTGCCAATCCAGGTACAGATAGAGACGCGGTGAGTCAGGTCATAGACCAGACAAACCATTTCAGGCGCTAAAGCCAGACTGCGAACTCCATACAGATAGTCCAACCCACGAGTAAATGGATCGGTAGAAGTTGTCATGATCAAGTTATCGGTCAAGATCTACCAACCAAAGAAAGAGAAGTGTTTTGTGGGTTCAACTGCGTTTTCAATCGGGTCAGGGGTGAGCTTTGAGCGGTCAGCCCCATTCAAGCCAGGGGCATTCTCTGACGCATCAGGGGTGCGAAATTCTGTACAGAAGGTGGCGGTGCTGAAACCACCAAAGCGTTTTACGGTGCTGGTGCGCATTCTCAGGCTAGGACCAGCGAACCAAAAGCGTTCGATCGAACTCATGGTTTCATACTCGGTTGTCAAAACTAACCCATCTTCATCATCCATGTGATACTGCCCCGCCACTGGGACAATTTCTGCATACCCCCGTTCTCGCAACAGGGTTCCCTGGCGAGGATGGTCGGCATCTGGAATGAGAGCAAAGACCGTAGACCCTTTATGGTTGTCATCGTCTCTATCCCATTGCATTTCACCTTTCCAGGAGACAAATGCGCCCCCGATCGCCCCTTGAGGGTCAACTTGATGGAGTTGGCAGATCTCAACAACTTTAGGATGATCGGCCCCAAGTGCCTCGACCTGAATCTCAGATTCGCCTGCTTCGACTCGCTTGAATGCAAGGTGGTGCGTCGTTCGTTGCGATCGCCAAACCCCCGTACTCAGCTGAAAAAATTCCATGACATCCATAGATTGCTATCTAACTCCGAACAACAACTTCAGCACGTTACGCCAATACCCTCTAAGAGGAAGATTCGCCAAGCTGGGTAACCTTATAGACTCTATGTTAAACCTGCTAGCGATATTCCCCACGAGTGAGCAGGGTCAAGCTGAATTCCCCAAATAAAGAGTAGTGTGGCGCGGCTTTATTCGAAAACGTCTAAAACGTCACACTTGTCAAGTGAGTGTAATGTTTGTTAATCTTAGAGTGATGGTGGTCAGCAAAATCGATGTCGTGTCATATCGGAGAGTAGAACGTATGAATATCCCACTGGAGTTGAGCCTGGAGCAAGAATTTAACCTCAAGCTATATCGAGAGCAGATTAAGGGTTTAAGCCCAGAAGAATCTCAAGAATTTCTTTTAGAGGTGCTGCGCCAGCTCATGGTAAAGGACAACATGATCAAGCACTTTCTCAAACGGAATTAGTTGAAACTTAGACGGTTGAGTCAGAAACGCGCTTAGACCTCCGCATTTGCTTCTTGCTGCCATCCACTCGTTATTAAGCATCACTGCCTTAATCCCCCAGTTAGCACAGCCTAACGGGGGGTTTTGTGCGTCATATTACGGATTGTTACTTTGTTTCTCATAACTGAGACGATAGTCACCCTCATCTTTTATGTTTTTGAGTGTCTTGATTGTTTTGTCGTCACTGACAAGCAAAAAGATTTTACAGATTTATTAATTTTAAGGAGAGCGAAATGCTTGACGCTTTTTCTAGAGCTGTAGTTTCAGCCGATGCCAGCACCGCTACAGTCTCCGACATTGGTGCCCTCAAGTCGTTTGTTGCTAGCGGGAATCGTCGGTTGGATGCGGTAAATGCGATCGCCAGCAACGCAAGCTGTATGGTATCTGATGCTGTTGCAGGCATGATTTGTGAAAACCAAGGTTTGATCCAAGCTGGTGGTAACTGCTACCCTAACCGTCGCATGGCTGCTTGTTTGCGCGATGCTGAAATCATCTTGCGCTATGTGACCTACGCTCTACTGGCTGGTGATGCGTCTGTGCTGGATGATCGCTGCCTCAACGGTTTGAAAGAAACCTATGCTGCACTGGGCGTACCCACCACCTCCACCGTGCGTGCCGTTCAAATCATGAAGGCTCAAGCGGCTGCTCACATCAAAGACGAACCCAGCGAGAAGTTTGCTGGCGCTAAGCTGCGTAAAATGGGTTCCCCCGTTACCGAAGATCGTTGCGCTAGCCTGGTTGCTGAAGCATCCAGCTACTTCGATCGTGTGATTTCGGCTCTGAGCTAGTCAATTGCTAAGCGCAATTCGCTCAGGAAAATTGAAACTAAGCTCACAGTACAAAAGCAACTTTGGAGATTTAAGCAATGAAATCCGTCGTTACCACCGTAATCGCCTCGGCTGATGCAGCCGGTCGTTTCCCCAGCACGTCTGATCTAGAGTCCATTCAAGGTTCCATCCAACGGGCTGCTGCTCGTTTGGAAGCGGCTGAAAAGCTAGCTGGCAACCTGGATGCAGTAGCTACCGAAGCTTACAATGCTTGCATCAAGAAGTACCCCTACTTGAACAACCAGGGTGAAGCAAATTCTACCGATACGTTCAAGTCTAAGTGCGCGCGTGACATCAAGCACTACCTGCGCTTGGTGCAATACTCCCTCGTTGTGGGTGGTACAGGTCCCTTGGATGAGTGGGGTATTGCCGGTCAGCGTGAAGTGTATCGCGCTTTGGGTCTGCCTACCGCTCCTTACGTTGAAGCATTGAGCTTTGCACGCACCCGTGGTTGCGCTCCTCGCGATATGTCTTCCCAAGCGTTGACTGAGTACAACGCACTGCTTGACTATGCAATCAACTCGCTATCCTAGTCAATTACCAGACGTGTAATTGCGTAACAGGGTAAATTCCTCTCTACAAGCCTGGAGGTTCTTGGCTCTTTGCTTTGCCTGTTAAGGTCAAGTAATGGCACAGAATCTCTGGGCTTGTTTTGTTCTAAGCTAATCACAATGACTATGAGCTAGTGATTGACTCTCTATGGATAAGCGGTTTTTTAATTTTTTTAATCTCACCGAGGATCAGGCGATCGCCCTGTTAGATACCCCTCAAGACCAGATCAGTGAAGATGATTCACGCTACATTGCAGCATCCCATTTGGTAAACTTTCCCACTGAACGATCAATTGCTGCGCTTATCCGAGCAATTCAGCAAACCGATCCGGTCATGGAAAACCGCATTGTGCGGCGCAAGTCTGTGGAAACGTTGGGTCGTTTGGAAGCGGTGCAGGCACTGCCAGTCATCCATACCTGCCTGAGTGATGATGACTGCTACATGGTGGAAAACGCGGTTTGGGCGATCGGCGAAATTGGCACCCAGAATGCTGCAATTCTAGAAACCGTGGCTCAGTTACTAGACAAACCAGGACAAACCTATCGGGTCATTATTCATACGTTGACCAAGTTGAACTATGAACCCGCAGTAGAACGGATTCGCCGCTTTACCCATGACGCTGATCTGCCAACCGCAAGTGCTGCCATTACAGCCATTTGTCGGTTTACTGGGGATTATGCTCAGATGGGACAAGTGGTAGAAATGCTGCAACACACGAATGTGCTAGCACGGCGGTTATCTATTCAAGACTTGATCGATGCTCGGTATTACGACGCGATCCCCAACATTGCCAGATGTCCCGTATCGCTAGTGTTTCGACTACGCGGGATTCGGATGTTGGCAGAAGAGGGACTTTCGACAGGGGCGCTTACCTTTGACACTATTCGACCCTACTTAGAGCAATCTCTCCGCGACCATCCTAGCGATCTGGACTTGGTTCATGCCTATGATCAACCTCCAGCGCTCCCATTTCTGATCCAGGAATTATATGAAACTGACTTTGGGCGTTGCTATTTAGCCACCCAAACCATTCTGGAACATTACTCCGAGGCGGCACCAGCGGCGCTATTTGACACTTACGCTCAAGAGGCAACTAACGACTACGGTGCCCACTTTCATGTGGTGAAATTGTTTGGTTGGCTAAAGCACGCCCCCGCCTACGACTTACTCATGGAAGCGTTACAGAACAAACAGCCCCAATTTCAAAAATCACGGGCGGCAGCGGCGATCGCCCTGGCGGAACTCGGCGATTCACGGGCCATCCCAGCCTTAAGAACCTGTCTGGAGACTAAAATTTGGGACTTGAAGTACGCAACCTTAATCGCTTTAGAGCAATTGGGTGACACTACTGGCTATACAGCAGTTACTGATGATGATGACTGGCTCATTCGAGCAAAAGCCGACTCAAAACTTGCGATCGCTCGTTAAGGTAATGACGGGTGGACGAAATATCGCTCCCTCCCCTTGCTGTCTCCCTTTCCTTCTTTGATCATGTCAACCACCGAAGAACTGTTTCAACAACTCAAGCATCCCAATCCCCATTTACGCGATGAGGCCATGTGGGAACTGGCAGAAAATCCAGATGAAACCACCATCCCGCGACTGATGAGTATTTTGGATGAGGAAGATACGACCTATCGGCGGGCAGCGGTTAAAGCGTTAGGGGCAATCGGAGCTGATGCGGTGCCGCCGCTGGTCGAGGCATTGCTCAAGAGCGATAATGCCACAGTGCGGGGGAGTGCTGCCAAAGCACTGGCACAGGTTGCCATTAACTATCCCGATGATCCGTTTCCCGCCGAAGGGGTGCAGGGGTTAACGACAGCACTCCACGATGCAAATCCAGTCGTGCATATTGCCGCCGTGATGGCAATGGGTGAAATTGGCGCTCCTGTTGTCGATGCGTTGATTGAGGCATTGCAAACGACAGATAATCCAGCCCTGGCGATTTCGATCGTCAATGCTCTGGTTTCCATTGGTGATGAACGAGGGGTAGACGTACTCACGGCACTGATTCAGGATGAATCAACCGACTCCTATGTACGAGAGTCTGCCACTAGCGCCCTCTCTCGCCTGGAGATGACAACAAAGTTTCAGCGGCGAGAATCATAAGCAGAAGCATTCAACCTAATCACTTAGATTGGGATACACGGAAGAATTCTATACAACACTTGTTGGACTGTTCTCATTTCAGTTTGTGGCGGTAGATGTAAAATGATCTGCTAGCTGCCAAGGTTAAGCTGTTCAAAGGTTTGCTATGCAACAGAGAATTGAGGTTATCGGTAGATTTAGAGTTGACTGATTCCGCCATCAACAGCGATTTCGGCACCCAAAATGTAAGCAGAATCTGAGGTGCTAAGGAACAAGACGGTCTCTGCAATCTCTTCAGGAGTTCCAAAGCGCTTCATCGGAATTTGAGCGATAAACTTCTGTGCATTTGCTTCGACTGCTTCTTGAGAGAGTCCTGTTCTACGATGAAATGGAGTTGCGATCGCTCCCGGACTTACAGCATTTACACGGATTCCTCGTTCAATCAATTCTGCTGCAAATGTCCTAGTCAGCGATCGTACCGCAGCTTTGCTGGCTGATAAGACGCTGGTATTTGGACGACCGAGCATTCCAATAAATGATGTGTTGAGAACGATCACAGCATCATCATTCAGATAATTGAGAGCCTTTTGAACTGTAAAATATAGCCCTTTCAAATTGATTGAAAATACCTCATCATAAATTGCTTCAGTCGTATCTTCAAGTGATGTGAACCTGCCTATCCCAGCATTTGCGAACAGAATATCAATCCTACCAAATTTTTCTGAGATCGCTTGGTAAAACTGATCAATTTGCTCTAACCGTGCAACGTCTGCTTGCAGTGCCAAAACATCACCATCAATGGCTGAAACTGCTTCACGCAGGGCAGTTTGATCGCGTCCAGCAATAACCACCTTTGCGCCTTCTTGACTAAACAATTTAGCCGTTGCTAATCCAATTCCACTGTTCCCGCCTGTCACCAGCGCAACTTTTCCACCGAGTTTCATTAAACTTTCTCCTAATCCTTGGCTTGATTGAGTGTCTCTAAATCAAAGCACAACACACTTCCAATTAGGAGGTATTTACCGAAAAGTGCTATACTTACCTGATGGTAAAAATAGCCGACAGTAGAGGTTTCTCAGGATGGATGCGGCAGTGATACAACAGGCAAGAGCTTGCCTTACTCAGAAGTCGGAATTTAGTTCAACCTGTTCAGTGCCGCAAGTTCTCGATCAGATTGGCAGCAAGTGGGCAATTTTGATCATCTATGCCCTTTCTCAGGGAACAAAGCGATATAGCCAACTTCAGCAACTAATTGAAGGGATATCGCCCAAAATGTTGATTCAAAACCTGCGAAAATTAGAAATCTGTGGATTAGTGCAACGAGTCGTTCATCCAGTTGTACCTCCTCAAGTCGATTACTCACTTACCTCTTTAGGAGAAACCCTGGTCGATCCTTTGGCGATGCTTTACGTCTGGGCGGAGAAGCATGTCCATGAGCTAAACCATGCTGAAGCTCCTAATAAGCAAGGGTGACTTATAAGTCCTGGTTGGATAATCGCAGGTTAACGATCCGCTTGTATCCAGCTGTGTTGAGTTTCTTCATTGAGCTTGTAAGGCTGCTCGCGGCGAATGCTGAGCACCGTTTTTAGATATTTAAGCTCAGCTTTGGCGGTGTTTGTTCTAAGCAGTAGCGCGATCGTTCGCGATCGTTGCTCTCATCATTAGCGAGATCGCCGCTCGGCACTCTCATCATTTCTCTGACATCACTACCACCATCAGCACAGAGTTTGGGACAATGGTAACTGGATTGACCAATTCATTCAGCCATTAACAAAAACCCATCATGTCCGATTCTCAAGCCATTAGTGCTGCCGTTGCCAAGCTCTATAACACCTACCCCTTTCCGCCCGAACCGTTACTGGATGAACCACCTCCGGGCTACAACTGGCGCTGGAATTGGCTGACCGCCTACAACTTCTGCACAGGACAAAAGCCTGCTCAGCAGCCTGTGCGAATTTTGGATTCTGGCTGTGGCACAGGTGTGGGTACGGAATACCTGGTGCATCTCAATCCAGAGGCGACGGTTGTGGGTATTGATCTGAGTGCTGGGGCGCTGTCAGTGGCAAAAGAGCGCTGTCAGAAGTCGGGAGCAACGCGAGTGGAATTTCATCACCTCAGCTTATTTGATGTTGAACAACTGCCCGGAGAGTTTGATCTCATTAACTGTGTGGGAGTGTTGCATCACACGCCCGACCCGGTGCGCGGCATTCAAGCATTGGCGAAAAAGCTGGCACCAGGGGGAATATTCCATATTTTTGTGTACGGTGAGCTGGGCCGCTGGGAAATTAAGTTAATGCAGGAAGCGATCGCCCTCTTACAAGCAGAGAATCGGGGCGATTATGTGGATGGAGTCTCCGTTGGACGACAATTGTTTGCTGCCCTGCCAGAGGACAACCGCCTGCGCAAACGGGAAGAGGAGCGTTGGTCGTGGGAAAATCAACGCGATGGCTACTTTGCGGATATGTATGTGCATCCACAAGAGATTGATTACAACATTCATACCGTCTTTGAACTCATTGATGCGTCAGGGTTGGAATTTATCGGTTTTTCCAATCCGCAGGTTTGGGGGTTGGATCGATTGATGGGTCAGGCACCAGAGTTAATGGAGCGTGCAAAGCAGTTGAGCGATCGTCAGCGGTATCGGTTGGTTGAATTACTCGATCCGCAAGCCATTACCCACTACGAGTTCTTTCTAGGACGTAGCCCTCTCCCCAAGCAAGACTGGGCATCGGATACCGATCTTTTAGCGGCTGTACCTGAGCCAAGTCCTTGCATTCAAGGATGGCGAGATAGTCAACAATTTTTTAATTATGACTATCAGATTGTTCATCTCAAAGAGTCTGAGTGGCAATTCTTGCTGGGCTGTGACGGTAATCCGGCTGAGCAGAAAACGGTTGCGGAGATTGTGCGATCGGTAGAAGCCAGTTTGGCAGAGGTGCGATCGTTGCAACAGCAACAAATCATCCTGTTAACGCCATCGCAATCGCTCTACCAATCGTCTTCAGACTGACGTTCAATTTGGGCGATCGCCAGTTTCGCTAGCACTCGCACAACCTCTTGTTCATCCGTAAGCAATGACCGTAATGGCTCTAAAGCCGAGCGATCCCCAATCTTGCCCAGAGCATTAATGGCGGCTTTGCGCACATCTAAATCTGCATCTTGAACCGCCAAGATTAAATGCGGCACTGCAACAGGGTAGTTCACCTGCCCTAACGCCGCCGCCGCTTCTGTACGGATGAGGGCTTCTGGATCGGTTAAAGCGGCTACTAAAAGGCTGCAAGGCTTTTCATCGGCCTGCTCTTGGGCTACATGCCCCAGCGCCCCGATCACCGCACACCGGACATCCAGAGAGGCACTATTCAATGCCTTGTATAAATAATCTGCGGCTTCAGACCCAACAAAGGCCAGCGCCCACGCTGCATGACCTTTGATATCCTCCGGTTGCTCGGTCGATGCCAGGATAGCCAACAAATCGGGTACAGCGGCTTCCCCAGTTCTTGCGAGTGCGCCTGCCGAGGAACTTCTTACAACCGTGTCCTCATCATTGAGAAACGCATGGAGTAAGGGTGGAACAGCTTCCGGGTCAGCGATAAGCGTCAGGGTCTTCGCCGCTGCCCGCCGCACAGTCACATCAGCATGGCTTGCCAGTGCATCGATTAGAAACGGAGTCGCAGGCTCACCAATTTCTCCCAGCGTTTCCGCAAACTGCAACCGTACCAGTCCGCGAGGATCGCCTAAACCCTCTACTAGTTGTTTCAGAATTGGATCGGTCGCCTCAAAGGTACCCAGCGTAATCTGTTCACTTACCCTCTGGATGAGGACATCATTCTCAGCTTGAACTTGCTTTGCCTTCACTTGCAACCTTAAATCATCCACTGCTAAAGGTTCGGAGTTACGAGAGTAACTAAATACTCATTCTCTGTTTACTGCTATTTAGTCATTTAGCTACCAGTGGTTAGCGTGGCTTGCCGCTGGCGGAGTGCCTGAAGTTGGGCGTCAATTTGAGCAAGTTGTGGCTCCAGGCTAGACATCGCTTGCGCCTTCATGATCTTGGCTCTCTGTGCCATTGACAGAGTGTCGTTCACCAAACGTTCCCGATATTGTTCCAACTCTGCAATCACTTCGGTCAGCTCCTCAGAGGTTGCCTGGTCGATCGCGGTCAGTTCTTGAGTGTCTGCCATATAAGTGCCTTTGTTATGTTCATTTTGCTAAACGCTTCTGTCCTATTTTCTCAGATTCCACCACCAAGTAAACAATTCTTTTTAAGCCCTCAGCAAATGTAATGCCTGCGCGAGGGAGGCCGGAGATCAGGTTGTACATCGTCACGGTCGTTTTAGCGGTCGAGTCGCAATGGAGTACGCAGCATGAACAGTAGCCATTCGGTCACTTTGGACTTACACAGCCCCAACAATGGTTGCTAGCCTTATGCCAATGTTGACTAGAATCGCACAATCAATGCAGCGAACTGTTGTCAAGTACAGTTTATACAAAACTTGCTTAATAATGATGGTTGATTGAAAGTGATCATTCACATAACGCTTTTTCTAGTCGGAGCATATTATTAAGTTTTGCAAACATCATCAGCAAAGAAGTAATTCTGACGACAAAGCTCTTGTATCGATCATCACAATTCTCTCATTGAGATAACTTTCCTTACATTCAATTATTAAAACTCGGCCAGCTCTATCAAGGGAAAGCGGTTAAAGCAATCGATCGCAGGGTAGAGTTTTGCAAACAAGATAAAAGCGCTGAAGCCTTTATACGAAAGCGATTAACACATCATAAGTGGAAAAACTTTAGCTTTATTTCAGCCTTCAATGATTAGTAAACAGTGCCAAAAAACAGCTCAATAGACGATCCCATAAGATTTAGCGCCTCCTAAATATTTCGTAATAAAAAAGCCTGGTTAGCTATTGTATAAAAATTCTTGTAAGGGTTCCAAGAGATAAAGACGAGCTTTAAGTTCGATTAGAGGTCGCTTTGATAACCTTTTTCCTCAACATCATGTTACGACTCAAGTTGGTGAGGGAACGTTTTTTCTTCCTGTACAATTTGTGCTTTCGCAAAGCTTTAATTTAGATATTTTTGGTCTAAAAAAGCGTTTGGATGCATGATTGTGTGACCAGAAAAAGGCAAGGCAGTCTTCTTCACCTTCTCGTATGGACTCTTGAGCAAGTTCAATTAATCAACATGTAGGAGATTGAAACACATGGTGCAAGATGCTTTTTCTAAAGTTGTTGCCCAGTTTGATGCAAGAGGAGAATATCTGACTGACTCCCAGTTAGATGCTCTACTCGGTTTAGTCAAAGACGGCAACAAGCGGGTTGATGTTGTCAACCGTATCTCTGGCAATGCCTCTGCCATTGTTGCTAACGCCGCGCGCTCTTTGTTTGCTGAGCAACCGCAACTAATCGCGCCGGGCGGCAATGCTTATACAAGCCGTCGTGCTGCTGCCTGCGTGCGAGATTTGGATATCATCCTCCGCTATGTGACCTATGCCATTTTTGCGGGCGATGCCAGCATTCTAGAAGACCGTGCTTTGAATGGTTTACGGGAAACCTATCTGGCCTTAGGAACGCCGGGAGCTTCGGTTGCGGTTGGTATTCAAAAACTGAAAGAAGCCTCGATCGCGATCGCGAACGATACCAATGGGATCACCAAAGGCGATTGCAGTGCCCTGGTTGCAGAAGTCGCATCCTATTTCGATCGCGCAGCCGCAGCGGTTGCTTAATTTCTCTCTGTGGGTGTTGCCAGGATGCTTGCAACAACAAACAATCAGGCTTCAAGCTTGATTCTGTACTTGCCAGCAGTCTATTTAACCAGTCTTTTGTACAAGAATTAGGAGACAAAAAGTCAATGAGTAAGACTCCATTAACCGAAGCGCTTGTCGCTGCTGATTCTCAAGGTCGCTACCTGGGTAGCACCGAAATTCAGGTCGCGTTCGGTCGTTTTCGGCAGGCTGCCGTTAGCCTCGAAGCTGCAAAGGCACTCTCTAAGAAAGCACTCAGTCTGGCAGAAGCTGCCGCTAATGCGGTGTATCAAAAGTTTCCCTACACCACTCAGTTAGACGGGCCTAACTATGCGTCTAGCTCCACCGGCAAAGCGAAGTGCGTGCGGGACATCGGCTATTATCTGCGGATTGTGACCTATGCTTTGGTGGTAGGGGGAACAGGCCCGATCGATGATTATCTGATTGGAGGACTGGCTGAAATTAACCGCACGTTTGAGCTATCTCCCAGCTGGTATCTTGAAGCGCTGAAGTATATCAAGGCGAATCATGGTTTGAGCGGTGATGCAGCCGTTGAGGCAAATTCGTACATCGATTACATTATCAATGCTCTCAGCTAGTCATCATCCGTCAAGCCAGCAAAAATAGTTGGTTTGTGGCGTGACTCCACTCATTTCTCTTTACTTTGTAGCAATCCTAAATGCTTGTGGAAGCAGATCAAGGCAGCCATTCGGGTCGCTATGGAGAACGAATATCACCTGTTTTAAGCTGAAGCCGATCAATCAGGTAGGATTGCTACCACAGATTTTTCAGTTTTTGCGATGCTGCTTGGGGAATCATTTGGTCCTGCGTCAGCCAGTGTATGGCACTGCCAGATTTTTCGTCAGAAGTTCATCGTGCCTCGCAAAAACTTGAGTTGAGCTTGCAGCCGTGAAACGTTGCAAATGCGTCAAGCCTTTGCGTAGTCAACTTGAAGGGTTACATGCTACGACGTGCACAGGTGCCTGTCAATTTTATTGGTTCAGTGACCGATGCTGTGGTAGAAACGACATTTCACTGGCTACGCAAACGCTTTCCTAATGGTTTACGACAGTTTCAGATCAAGAAGCCTCAAGATCGTCTACCCTACTCTGCACTAAAAGTGCAGGCTAACAGAAAGAAGTCCTCTGTAGGCGTTGCCTTCCCGAAGGGTAGAGGACTGCAAGCGTCTGGCAACCCGTTTTAACGGGTTTCGCACCGTTAGCCCGGCTTTTAAGCACCGGCGGGGGAGCAACGGATTGAGCAGCCTTGCAAGACTTTTGTCAGTCAATCCGCAGTGCCTGCTAAAAACGACTGTAGGTTTCTGCTATTTCTACTTTTTGTAAAAAAGGCGATCGAAAGATTCGCAATTATATTCTCACGTTAGGAGATGGAATGATGGCAGCGCTGAGAGAAGCAAGTCGATTGGGGGTCCGTCCGTTTGCAGATACCGCTAGGGTTGAGTTGCGTTCTAGCAAAACTGATGCTGATGTCAAAGCAGTGATCTGGGCGGCGTATCGCCAGGTGTTGGGGAATGAGCATCTGTTTGAGATCGATCGCCTTTCCAGCGCTGAATCGCTCTTGCACCAGGAGCAGATCACTGTGCGGGATTTTGTCCGGGCGATCGCTCAATCTGAGCTTTATCGACAAAAGTTTTTCTATACCAATGCTCAGGTTCGCTTCATTGAGCTGAACTATAAACACCTTTTAGGTCGTGCTCCTAACGATGAGGCAGAAATCGCTTACCACGTTGATCTCTATACATCTCAGGGATACGAGGCGGAGATTGATTCTTACCTTGATTCTCTAGAATATCAACAGAATTTTGGCGACGCGATCGTGCCCTATTACCGCGGCTTTCAGACCACAATTGGGCAAAGAACGTCTGGGTTTCCCCGCTTTTTTCAGTTATATCGAGGGTATGCCAATAGCGATCGTGCTCAAAGCAAGCCCGCAGGGCAACTAACCTGGAACTTAGCAAGGAATCTGGTGTCTCCCATTTCTCCAGCGGCGACAGGTTCCTTAACTGGGGTTTCGACCGGGCGGCAGGGGGGCAAAACCTACCGCATTCGTCTAACGCAGGCGGCTTCTGCCAACGCTCCCACAGTTCGACAAAGCATTACTGAAATTGTTGTCCCTTTTGAGCAGTTGTCAAAGCGGTTACAACAATTACATCGCCAGGGGAAAAAGGTGATCAGCGTTGCCCTTTCGTAAAAGTCAGTCTAATAAAAATTTGATGGGTGGGGGCATGGTTGAATTTGGGAGTGAAGCATTGCTTTGCCTGCTTCTACCACGATCGCGGACACCAAAGCATTAACAGGTTACAAACGTTGGAGATTTGGAGAGTTTTTTGATGGCTATTACCACCGCTGCATCCCGGCTTGGAACGTCTGCCTTTAGTAACGCGACCCCAATTGAACTACGGTCTAATGCCAGCCAGCCAGAGATTTACCAGGTGATTGCGGCAATCTATCGTCAGGTGTTAGGTAATGATTACATCTTGCAGGCGGAACGGCTAGTGGGGCTGGAATCGCTGCTGCTGAATCAAACCATCACTGTGCAAGAATTTGTACGGCAGTTGGCAAAAGCCGATCTGTACAAAGCCAAGTTTTTTTCAAATACATTCCATACCCGCTTCACTGAACTGAATTACAAGCATTTGCTCGGTCGTGCCCCTTACGATGAATCTGAGGTGATTGATCACCTGGATTTATACCAGGCGAAGGGATATGACGCTGACATTGATTCCTACATTGACTCGATCGAGTACCAGAGCAATTTTGGCGACAATATTGTGCCGTATTACCGGGGTTTTGCCACTCAAACAGGGCAAAGAACTGTTGGCTTTACCCGCCTTTTCCAGCTTTATCGGGGGTACGCCAGCAGCGATCGCGCCCAGATTCCAGGACGATCAGCGCGGTTAATTGGCGAACTAGCAAAAAATAGTGCTTCAACAGTGATTGCACCTGCGGGCAGCAATAATGGCTTTGCCTATCGTGCGCCCTTGCAGGGAGAAACTCCCAACAGTACCTTTGGCGGCTCTCAGGCTTTTGGCACTGGGCGACTGTATCGGGTTGAAGTGTCTAATGTTTCTAAGCCGGGTTATCCCAAAGTACGCCGGGTGAATCAGTCCGCTGTGATTCCTTACGAACAGCTATCCAACTACTTTCAACAGGTGCAGGGACGGGGCGGCAAAATTGCCAGCATTACCCCTCTTTAAAAATCCCTGTCGCCAGTGGTTGAATGGCGCTGATCTAAAAACGCGCTTCACCCTGGTTGGCCCTTAAATCTTCCAGAGTTGAGGAGTTGTGAAGTTCGGCTGCCCCCATTCTTAGGGCTGGAGGCAGGGCGGTTTCATACAAAGAATTTGCATATGCCCCCCATCTCCCCAATTCGGTGGGAAATCTGTCTGAAGTCCCCCAATTTTGGGGATTTAAGGGGCGAAGGTGGGATTCTCACAACCTTTCAAGTTTTTCTTTTTCTACATGGAAACCACCCTGCCCTTCTTAAGGCTGGAGGGCAGAGCGCTATTTCAGCGCCATTCACTTTGAGATCAATCTCAGGTTGAAAGCTCAAGCCTATTGAAATAGGTTAAGCGCCGTAACAGCTATATAACTCGTCAAATTTGCAGGATTTTATCATGGTCTATCAAATTGCTGTCAATGAAAACGCCAGTTCTACTTCAGAGAATCGAAGTTTTCAGCTTGAAGTGTCGGGTTTGCATCAAAACGATAGGACTGATCAAGACAATTACGCTATTCGCTCTAGTGCCAGTGTGTTGATTAGAGTACCCTTGAGCCGCTTCAACTCTGAACTCCAGCGGATTAATCGGTTAGGTGGCAAGATTATTAGTATTCAATCACTAACATCAAGCAGCGATCGTCCTTAAAGTTAGGCTTAAAGACTGCCAGTCTGTGGAGAAAGTGACACTGCCAGATCTCGATAGCGACGCGGATCGCCTTCTGCCAAAACAAGTCGCTCCTGCCCTTTGCGATCGTACAGCTTCCCTAAAATCGTCTGCCAATCCTTTGCAGATAGGGGTGAGTGCTGCTCTTCAACTCCAGCCAGTTGTACCACTGTTTCTGCCTGAAGGTTCTGCTGTGCCACCCAGACACGCGCCCGTACCGCCCAACTGTCTTCGTTGACCGCCATCTGCTCAAATTGGGACTGAATTTGCGCTTTCCACTCTGGATGGGTCGAAGGAATGGCATGAGCCAGTGCCTGTAAGCCCACGATCGCTGAGTAACGCACCACCCACTCCTCATCCTGCTGCGCCACAAAGAGCAACGCTTCTAATGCCTCTTCCTGAGCAACTTCCAGGAGCTCGTCTGGGAACCAGTGCCACTTCATCATCCCCAATCCTCTAGCGGCTGCCCGTCGGACGCTGAGCGAAAAATCTGCCGTGGCAACCCCTAACAAGGTCACTAAGCCTCTCGGATCACCGATGCCAGCCAAGGCACGGATTGCCCAGGCTCTGGCGGTATAGTTATGAAGATCCAATTGCTCTAGCAGCGCGGGTACGGCGGGTTCTCCTAGTTGAATCAACCCATCTACCGCTGCTACTGCCGCTCCTGGATTGTTATAGCTGAGAGCAGCAATCAATGTTGGGATAGCCCCCTCAAAACGGGCTGACGCCAGGTTTTCCACCGCCTCTAACAACAGACTAGAAGAATCTGCCTTTTCTACAGCTCGAATCAGGGAGGAAAGGTGATCAGTCATGACAGAGGAGAAGAGCAATAAGTTCTACCATCTACATTCTCGCTCTTTCTGCTGAACATTGCTGATACTTAAAAAAATAGAATTGAATGTTTATAGGACTTACGCAGTCGCCCCCTTTTCTTGTATGCCTAAAGGGCTTTAAGCTCCCAATTCTGGGGAACTTTGAGTGCTTGCTCCCCCAAATTTGGGGGCTGGGGGCTAGTTTTAGAGAATTTGCGTAAGTCCTGGTTTAAAGCCTTTTAGCTTGCAACGTCTTTTGCTACAACAAGTCATCCATTAAGGCCATAACTTTAATTGCCCCGTTGGATAAATTGGGTGGTGTAGTGTGCAGGAGTTGCTTTTCCAACACTCCCTTCAGCGAAATCAGCTTAAGACTGTTCTCAGCCAGAGTCTGAGCGATCGCATCGGCAGCAGGCAAGTACCCGATCGCGCCCAGATCTGCCAGAACGGCTCGACGGAGTTGCAAGTCATCGTTGTTAAGTGCTTGTATTAAGCGATCGCCATATTGACTAGCGACCTCAGGGTTCAGCGTTAGCTGGTACATCGCGCGTGCTGCCGCATACTGTATTCGAGGCACGTCGTGATTTAAAAAGGGCAGAATGTTGGAAACCGCATCGATTGCACCCAATGTTCCTAATGCTTCCAGGATGGCATCAAAGGGCTGGGCCAGTTGGGGTGGCTCTCGGGCGGGCAGGGTTCCAGGCACCTGATTGTTGAGTAGCTCGATCAAGCGGGGAATGCAGGCCACGTCTCCTAACATCTCTAAGGACTGCGCTGCTGCTTCTCGCACGTAAAAATCAGAACATTCCAGCGCTTGGATCAGCACAGGAACCGCTCGACGATCGCCTAACTTACCCAAGGCTCTCGCTGCATTGCGTCGGAGAGGATAGCCACCCACATCGGTGCGATCATCTTCATCGGACAAGGCTGTAATCAAAACATTAATGGCTTCTGGGGCATCGACTCGAAAGCGCCCTAACCACCAGGCAGCATACACCCGCAATCCCAGATCTTCACTCTGGAGGTTGGCGATCGCCTGTTCCACGGTCAGCGAACTATCGCTCTGTATGCTCAGCTTTTGTATGCTCGGCTCCCCATCCATACACACTAATCAGGAAAAGAAGAGTACCCGTTATCTGACTTAAAAAGTGCCCGGAGAAGCCTATAGCAACCAACCCTAAGCTGGCAGTTATATTCCTCTCCGGGCAAAACCCGTCAATGACTAGCTCAATGCGTTGATAGCATAATCAAGGTAGGAATTTGCTTCAACAGCAGGGTCACCACTCAAACCGTGATTTGCCTTGATGTACTTCAGCGCTTCCACATACCAACTGGGAGACAGGTCAAACGTGCGGTTGATTTCAGCGATACCACCAATCAGGTAGTCATCCAGAGGACCTGTGCCACCCACAACCAGGCAGTAAGTGACCATGCGGAGGTAGTAGCCGATGTCCCGCACGCACTTATCTTTACCCGTTTGGGTAGAGGCGTAGTTAGGACCCTGCATAGAGGTGGTGTAGGGGAACTTTTGATAAACAGCATTCGCTGCACCGCTTGCCAGGGTGGGTGCTTTCTCGCTCAGAGCTTTTGCAGCAGATAAGCCAGCCTGTGCCTGACGGAAACGACCAAAGGCAACCTGGATTTCAGTTGAGCTAAGGAAGCGGCCTTGGGAATCAGCAGCAGAAACTGCTTCGGTCAGAGGGGTCTTCATGGTCAGATTGTCTCCAAATAACCTTGTTTTGTAAAAGAGCGGATGGTGACTGAGCCACCAGGAGCTAATTGAAAAGCCTTAACGAGCCATTTTTAGCCGATTGCGGATGCAGCCTTATCGAAGTAGCTGCCCACCTCAGACAGGAGGCTAGAACAATCGCCTTTCGTGACACCATTGGGGTCGCCCGCGATCGCCAGCGCAGCATCCTTCATTTTCTGAACGCCAACTGCCACAGAAGCACCAGGGGTTCCCAAGGCCAGATAGGTTTCTCTCAAACCATTGAGGCAGCGATCGTCCAGGATGCTGGCGTCGCCCGCGAAGATGGCATAGGTAATGTAGCGCAAGATGATTTCCATATCACGCAAGCAGGCTGCCATACGACGGCTGGTGTAAGCATTTCCACCCGGCGCAATTAACCCAGGCTGCTCTGCAAACAGAGAACGAGCCGCATTCGCAACAATTGCAGATGAATTGCTGGTAATCCGGTTCACAACGTCTGTGCGCTTGTTGCCATCTGCGACCATAGCGCTGAGAGCATCGATCTGAGAAGTGCTCAGGTAATCACCCCGTGCATCCGCTTGGGAAACCACTTTTGCAAATGCGTCCAACATAAACTTCAATCTCCTAGTGTGTTAGTCGAGGATGGTTGAGATCACAACCAAATTGGGTTAAACCAAAAACATGATCCACATGGATAAACTGAACCAGGCAAAGCCAGTGAATCAAGATCGATGAAATGCTTCTTGAGACTGTCCTGTCGGAAGTCCAGAGAATTTACATCTCCTAAGTGGCTTGATCGCCTCACTCATGTAGATGACTTAGCAACCTGCATTTGTACATCTATAGCCGCTTGTTCGTTTTCCAACATCTCTGTTTATACTATGCCGTTGGATCGCTATTTATTACAAATTGCAAAGGCTTGTTTCGAGGTTGAAAACCCAGCCGATTTATCTTCGTGCAGGGCATTGATAGGATGAATCTGAACAACACCGCTCTTTGTCCCTCAAGCGCAACCTGCGATCGCGATCGCTACCCCTTGTGAAGGAGCAGGTTGCGTTCCAGGTCAAACAAGAAGCCATGAATATACTCTTCAGTCCACTCGGCACCATAAAAGCGGGTGAACATACCGCGAGCTGGATCTTTCTCAGCCCGATAGCGCAGATAGCGCAATTGGGCTTGCTCTATCGCACTCAATGATTGCGGATCGGTGATCGGTTCTGCCTGATCAACAAAGTCTAAATAGGCATGGAGATAGTCTTTAAAGGCAGCAAACACCTGGGTCTCCACCAGCTCAGTTTGCTGAGGACGAGTCCAGAGAAAGGCGGGGGAGAAAAAGGGGCGCGCTTCTTCAGGAAAATCTCCGCCCCAGGGCAAAGATGGCTGATAAGACTCAAAGAGGGGCAGAATCGGCTTCGTATATTTTTCCTGATACGTGGGGTCATCCCGAAACAGGGGTTGCATGTCCAGTGCAATCAGATGTCCCCCTGGCAGGGTCACGAGATCGGCACCAAAAAAGGGCAAGTCATAGTTCAGCTGAGGGAAAATGACAAAGTTTAGAACCTGGAGTGAGTTGCCTCCCTGCACATGGGCAGCGCGAATTTGCCGCAGTTTTGGGGCTTGATACCCATAGCTTGTCGTCAAGACCTCATCTTGATGTTTGCCCTTACCCACGATCGCTGCTTTTGACTCAAACCCCTCTGGAATGGGGTAGGGTTGCCAATCCAGGCGATCTTGCAGCAGGGCGATCGCGTAATCTAAAAAAGGTTGATATAAGGTCATGGGGACTCAAATTACGGTTTAGCGGCCGCCGCTAAGGGCACGGCATCTTCAAAGAGAAAGCCATACAAAAAGCGTTCCGACCATTCGTGTCCAAAATAGCTGCTGAATAAGCCTGAAGCCGGATCACGGTCAGCACTGTACTGGTCATACTCCTTTTGGGCCTTCACAATTCGCTGCATATCTTCTGGTTCATTCAGGGGCGCAGCCTCGTCCAGCATCTGCCAGTATAGATTTAAATAATCTTTGAATGCCTCAAAGACTCGCGTCCTCACGGTTTCAGGATCAGTTTTGGCGAATAATAAATACTTAGAGAAATATTGGTTCGCATCATAGAACTTCATTTCCAGATCTTGTGCCAGGTCTGGATACTGATCATGTAGCGCTTTCAAAGGATGGATGTATTTCTTCAGATATGCATCATCCTGAAATAAGGGCTGAAAATCCATCACGATCAAGTTTTTGACCTGCCCAAATGATAGAAAATCAACCCCAAGTAACGGTAAGTCGTAGCAATGATTGGGATAAATGACACTATTAAAAATCTGAGCACTCGCACCTGCATCAATGTAGGTGTAGCGGATTTTGCGCAGTTCAGGACATTGATAGCACCAGCTTCTGATTGTAGCGGGGCTTCTGCCACGATCGCTCGTTTGAGCTTCTAACCCTGCTGGAATCGGGCGGCTTTGTAAAGCAAATTGTGCCTGCAACGATTGTTCTAAATAGTCAAGGAAAGGTTGATACATTTGGATCAAACATTAACATGCGTCATCCCTCAAAATAGGTGCTTTTGGGGTACGCTGTCTCAAACGAGCGCCAGAAAGTAATGATCCTTAATGTGATGGCACACAACTCGACTGCATCTATAGCGTTTTAAGGTTTCAGCATAGGGGTACTGTCGGGCTGAGAGGCTCTAGCCAAGTTGTGTTGAATCATGGCAGCTAAATCTTGATCAGAAACAAAGCGCCGTTCTGAACAATAGGTCATCATATAGACCCCGTTAATGGCCCGCACGGTGCTGACGCGCACCCGGAAGTCATCAGTGATAAACCAACAGCGCTCCTGACCTTGATTTTGATCGTAATCAGTATCGATCGTCAAAATGCCGTCCTTACCAAACCAGTAGCGACTGACCACAGGAATCTTTTCGACGTAGCCTTGGTTGCGCAAAAGTTTACCTGATCGCCCCGTCTCATCATCGGGCACATCCACTAACACAGCCGCCCGCTCAGCATTGGGTGCCTGGTTATCTTGATGCTCTTGCCACATGAAGCTAGCTCCACCAACGGCGAACGCCGGATCAACACCCTGTGGTTCGCAAACCTGTTTGATCCGAGGATCGTCGGCTGCAACCACTTGCACATAAAGCTTTGATTCCCCTGACTGATCGGCGACCGCATCAAAATGATGCACAGTCCGTTGGGTAAACCAGATGCCTTCACTCTTGCGGAAAAAATCCATCATCGTCAGCGGTTGGACAAGTGGCATGGGAGTTCTCTCAAATCAATAAGGGCATGGCGACGCCATGCCCTTATTGATTTTAGACAGGTTATGGGGTCTGGGAAAAACTGTCTAACACAAAGCTAACAATGCCTCTCGTTGCTGGGGCGATAAATTGGCGAGCAAGGCTTTGGCTTTGCCAACATCACTCGTCTTGAGAATATGCAGTAAGGTTTCGACATCGCTCGATGCCCGCCGGACAGGCTCGGCAGTCGTTGTAAAGAATTCATCCACTTCAGGGTGGCGACAAACACCGTTAGCGCAGTTCAACCCAAGCTGTCGCCAATACATCGTTGGCACTGACTGTCCTCGTTGACCATAGTGTTCCTCGTTCAGAAATTTCGTTTCTAAAAAAGCTTCGGGCGATCGATACAAGCTGTAAGTACGCGGATACGGCACGGTAAAGCAACCAAAGGCTTTGCGATACTCTTCTGAATCCAGTATGGCTGTCACCAGTCCACCCACTCCTTGGGTGATCAAAATATTGTTGTAGACCTGCATTTCCTGATGATCCAGGATTGCTCGCCCCAGGAAATGCTTAAAACATACCTCCATAAACTTGACATTGGAGAGTTTGTAGTAAAACTGATTGAGATAGATGTCTGTGCAGGCAAAGTGTTTCAAAAAACGGCGCACGCCAATCTTGTCTTTGAGAAAGTCCTTTTCCAGCGGCGCAATGGTCTGCCGCTCTGATTCATAGGGTTGCCGCTCTAGAACTTGGCGGTAGAGCTGCGTCAATGCAAATTGACGTTCTTCTAGAGAAGACCGTCGGCTGACAGTTACCGATGTAAAGTCGTGCATAGAAAATTCCTCTAACCTTTAAGTTGCAGATGTGCCTCGGCTGAGGACATAAGCCGAGCGCGAATGTTTTGTCAAGAAAGTTTGGTGGGTCAAAGACCTCAAAGTTCAACCCTAATCAGCGTCCAGGGCTTAATGGCGCGTCAGATTTAATTTGACCAATCACTAACAATGGCTTCCTCAGTCTGGGAAAGAGGTGGTTTAACCTTATGGGGGGCAGTGTTAACCCAATTACGCTCTCTGTCTGAGAGTGCCCCTCGTTTTAGCTACGATCGCACCGTCAGTAAAATTCTTAACAAAGCAGTCTTTCGGTGGATCTTCTGTAATTTCAACCGGAAACCACTTAAAGAAACGGTATGATGCTCGTAAGCCTTACCGATAGGACTCATGGGCATAGCACTTCAGAGAACCCCACAAGATCTTTTGGCAGCGCTTCAAGCAGGTCTCACTCTGGAGCAAGAAGAGTTATACCAGTTCGACCTGAATGGGTTAGATCTGCGAAACGCGACGTTAAAGCAAGCTACCCTGATTCGAGCAAACCTCAGACAAGCCAATCTCAGTGCCGCCGATCTACGCGGTGCTGATCTACGCGGTGCTGATCTACGCGACGCTGTTTTGCAGGCTGCCAATTTACAGGGAGCCTGTTTATATCGAGTTGATTTGAGTGGAGCCGATTTGAGTGGGGCGAATCTAACTGAGACGCAGATGCAGTGGGCGCGGTATGATAGCCGGACTCTTTTTCCAGAGGGCTTTGCCTACAAATCATCTGGGGCGATCGGTCCCAGAGCCAACCTGAATGGGGCACCGCTAAATACGGCTAATCTGCGACACAGCGATTTACAAGAAGCAACTCTGCTAGGAGCCTATTTAGGGGGGGCAGATCTAACCGGAGCAAACTTGCAAGGAGCAAAGCTAGTCCAGGCGGACTTGCGGGGAGCGATGTTGACTGGAGCTTTTCTACGCAAGGCTCGTATGAATGGGGCAAATTTAGCCAGCGTCGATTTACGGGCAGCCGATCTCACCGACGTAGAATTTGAGCAGTTTGAAAGCATTGCTGGCGCAGATTTCTCGCAGGTTCAGGGACTCAGTGAAGCGATGCGATCGTGCCTACTCAGTCACCCCGACGATCAATTGGAAACGACTCATCCTCTTACTCTCAGAACGACCCTGGAAAGCTTGACCTGCTAGTTGTGCCCTCAATCTGCTCTGACTGTATGGCGAGAACGAGGAAGCTAACAAATGTTGTCTGGTTTCCAACCATTGCCAAAATGACTGGCATGCCTTCGTTTAGGACTTAGTTGCTGTCCAATCTTTTTTCAATAATGCCAGAAACGTGGCAATTCCTTTAGAAAAGCCTTCAGGATCAGGCAGCACATATTGTGGAAACTCTTCGTAGTGAGACCAGGGCTCTGACTCATCATGCCGTAAGTGCAGGACTCGATCGTCTCCCTCTAATTTCCAGAGCATTTGACCACCCGTTGGAATGTCTACCATAGGTTCCTCCTGTTATCTAACCAAAAGTGCCAGTCTAAAGCTATATCTCTGCTAATTTTGCCAGTCTAGATATTAAATTCTGTAAACGATGCTACGTTAGTTCTAGACAATTTTGCCAAACTGCTATAGAGCGTAGATAAAATATAGCTTTTCCAAAGTCAGGTAACCATAACCTGAAGGGGTACCTTTTTGGCAGAGGGTAAAATCAGGGTGAAGATGTGTGCAATGTTACGAGATTAAATCTTCCATTGCTGCTCTCACCACTCGATGATCGGCATCTTGTCTGAGTTGGGCTAAGGCTTCTTTTGCTTCAGGAACGGCAAAGTGCTTCAAGGCGTAGGAGACTCTGACTCGGATATAGTCTGCCCCCGCATTTTTTAGCTCCAAAAGTTGGGCTAGCGCAGCCACAGACTGACGAGAATTGACTAACGCCCCCAGACCATCAACCGATGCTTCCTGTACAGCCGCATCCTTGCCTGCCAGTCCTAAGCTACAAACTTCCAGAACTTCTTCAGGACAGTCCATTTCAACTAAAGCCGCCAAGATGCTTCGGCGGACCAACCAGTGGTCGTCTCTAAAGAAGGTTTGCACCAGATGAGAAGCGGAGACTCTCCCAAACAGCGACAGGGAGTTAGCGGCTTCTGCACGCACATTGGGGGTATCGTCAAGCCGCATAATCTGGAGGAGGGCGGCAAAGGACTCAGAGGTTTTTTGCCTGCCTAATTCTCTAGCCACAAAGGTTCGCACCAGAAATTCTGAGTCCTGGATGTGCTGAGTGAGGATTGGCACTGCAACATCGGGCGGGTAATCTTTAAGAGCAGCGATCGCCTTGAGGCGGTATTGAAAGTCCGGATTTTGCCGATCAGTTTCAATTTGGCTGAGATCCATGAGGCAAAGCGTGAACGTCACCCTCTACTTTAACGCTTAAGGCAATCCCCTCATTCACACTCTAACTCCTGATTATGCTGCTTGAGAGCGATTAAAAGCGGCTTTGGCCTCAGTTACAGAAAGCAATGTCCAGCCTGTCGATAATAGTTTTTGAGAGGTTGCAAATCCTTTAGATGCACCAGCAATAGGGTAGTCTGGAACAGCTAGATGTGGAAATTGGGTATAGGGCTTCCAGGGTTGAAGGAGCCCTAGTCGAAGATGTAAAATCAACTCACCACCGCCAAATCTGGAAAGCCAACACATTTGTCCAACCATTTGAAATGCTCCCATTCGCTACAGAGTACGCCATTCAGCAATTCAACCATCAAGATTTTCAATTCCAATTTCTGGAACCGTTCAAGCCTGCTTTGTTGCTGAATCGTCTAACTACAGTGATATTGAAAAGATGTGTGGGCTGACTCCATCAGTTGGCTGATTCCACTAGTTGGCTGATTCCACCAAAAGTGATAATTTTCTCAAAGAAGAAAATTCTTAAGGTAAGACAGTCTGTAAATTGAACGAGTTACAACGGTACAATCTCTAACTCTCATATTTCTACAATGACCCAGCCACAGATTAGCGAAAAAGTTCGAGAATTGATTCAAAAAGCCAGGATTGTTAGTTTTGCCACCTGGCATCATACTCATCCCACAGGAGCAATTCAGCGCTTTCAGGCGGCAGATGATGAGGGACGGTATCTCACAGATGAGGATGTGAAGCAAATTCAACAGCTTGCACCTACGACAATCGCTCTCGCCTCCTTGGCGCAGCAGTTGCGCGATCGCGTGAGTGAAATTGTCGATGAAGCGAGAGATCAGGTATTGCAGACCTTTCCCACCATTACTCAACCCGGTGGTGGGCTTTACCCAGCCGAACGGGCAAATGCCTGCTGGCGAGATTTCTGGCATTTTTTGCGCTGCATCACCTATGGCATCGCTGGACAGCATGTAGACTACACCAGCCCCGAAGGGTTGCATTATATGCAATTGCTCTATCAAGAATTGCAGGTGCCCCTGGATGCGATGGTGGTGGGCTTGGAAGGCATCAAAACAGCTAGCTTAAAACGAGTAGAACCCGATCAGCAAGCGATTTTATCTCCCTATTTTGATCATCTGATTGAGCGATTAAAACAGTTTTGCTAGCCGTAGGAATGACGCAAAACTCGGAGGCTTTAACCAAACATGAAGCACAAACTCAATGTAGTGGCTTAAACCTCCGAGTTTTTGATCAAAGCGCGTAAGCCCTACAAACGCTTCAGCGATCGGTTGGCGGTCTCGACTATGTGCAAACTAGACTATCTGCTTCTAATGCCTTAGCGCGCTGACTCAGGTCACATAGTCAAACAGCATAGTGGTCATATAGCGATCAGTCCACTCTGCACCAAAGGATTTCTCCAAAACCCGCCGGGTTTTATCATTTTGCTGTTGTTTAGTGCAGTAATACTGTTGCCCTGCGATCGTACTAGCGACTTCCAGTTCGGAGGCTAAGGGGACTTCTGTGCTAGCGATTTGGCAGTGGAGCATCAGAAACTCGCGCACGCGTTGAAGAAAGGCTGCTTCCTCAGCCGCTCCAACGGGGCGGACAAACAAGCAAAATTCGGAAAATATATCTGCCCATTCTGGCAAGACGCGAGGCTGGGAAAATTGTAGCTCAGGTAGTGCTGAAAGAACTTGATGGTAATGGGCTGGCAGCGATCGATCTGCATTGACGGGAGATAGATCCGCGATCGCGGCACTGATCCCACTTCGCCCACCGACTAGATCAGCGCCAAAAATAGGAAGGGCATATTCGGGATTGGGAAACATGACACAATGGAGAATATCTAAGCCATTCCCCATTTGAGCCAATTCCAAGTGCAATTTGCGAAATTGTGGCGTTTGGTAACAGCGATTTTCAATGGTTAATCGTTCGCCTTCCAGGCTACCTTCAATGTAGCCTAAATCATTTGGCATCGGGTATGGAGACAAATCCAGATGTTGCCGCCAGGCCTCTTCTACGCAATCTGCCAGTTGACGGATCAAGGAGTGCTGGTAATTTCTTAATGACCCTTGCATAAACGTTAGACTAATGTCTTTGTTGAATCTGTAATAAACGCCTTAGCATGAAGCCTGTACAAAAACTGTGCAGCGTTCAACTTGCCCAGGCACAAAACGCACTGTAAGCGGTTCAGCACTCGACTTGCCAGTTTGCTCGCTGGTGGAGTTCGCCAGCACCTCTAAAGATGATACAGGTAATTGTTGCTAGTGAGAGTCACTGCGAAAAATCTGACACAGTGCAAAGCATTTAATTTTAATCAGATTTAAACAGATTTGTTAAAACTTCAAGTTAATTAAACTAGTATTTTAAATCTTAATAAGCCATTAAGCATACTGGAAGCCGATTAGATTACTCCAATTAGCTTACGATTTACAACTCGGCAACAGGATATGCACCATTTCAGCCACATGAAATGGCTGAAATGGTGCAATTGAACTTACGTTAAGCTCATAGCCGTTACGCTTGCACTACACAGAAGGTGTACCACCATCTGATAGTAAGGCATCACGCAGGAAGACGAATTGCTGCTCAAAGCCAATGGGTTTCAACACAGATACCAACGATTGAACCGCCGATGATGGCTGGTAGTCAGACGGAGCTTGAATAATTTCAGAACGCTCCATTCCTTGAGCTAGTTGATACCAGAAGGCTAGCTTGGTGTTGTTGGTAAGAGCTTGATATTCACGAGCAGTTCCTGTGTCGGTTCCTTTCAGAATGTCACGCATCAACTGAAGTTGTTCATCCTGAGAGAGTCCTTTCGCTTTACCGAATAACTCGTCAGGGCTATCAGGTGCCGTTCCATCTGGCTCTTTCATGCCCGATTCGCTACAGATAAAGCCGTAAACGTACCACAAAACAGCAAGTTGGTCGTCTACAGATAGTTGCTTGAAAGTTTCTGCATGTTTTGCAGATTGGCTTGTGTATGCAGTCATAAATTATTCCAAATTCATCAATCAATTTGCTGTTAGACCATTCAAAGGAATCGCTCTAACTTCACCAAAGTTAACAATCATACTCAGGTTGTTAACCCTACTAAGGGTAGAGAGTTGAAACGATTTAAAGCTCTACAAAGCCTTTAACCCAAGCCTTTAGAAGGATGTAATGCTGATTTATAAAAAGGATTTTGCGATTGTGACGGATGCTCAATTATCCTCTGCAAAACGGGGTTAAAAGAGGTGCAGTTAGAGACCAAGAGGTGAAGGGGAAATGGTAGTCTAGGGGATGCAAGCCACACTTTTATGACAATTCACTACAGCCGTGAGTAAACAGGTTCAGGGGCGGATGCTACTCTCTCATAATTTTGATGTTTTACCAGACACCATTCCAGCTTTGAGTCGTCAAGAGTTTGCGGCTGTGTTTCAGGTGGGTCTAAGTGAGCAAGACCACTTGCAATGCAGAATGATCAATCATCCGCATTGGATAGTCGAGATCCAGTTTCCGCCGAACCAGTTTTTACCGTCACAGGTTGGAGCGCTGTGTGCAAAAGCTTTGGCAGAGAAGCGACGATCGCAGCAATTAAGCGCCGCCTTCCCAGAAATTTTGGTGTTAGGGGGTATTAAAACTACGCCTCCCACCACCAACTCACCCGAGGCCCTGCAACCAGGAGAGTGGGGAGTCGATGTGGTGGAAACTCGCTCCAGGGAAGCTTTTTTGCAAGGGATAGGCTGGGATGCCACTATTGCCCAGAAGCCCATTGAAAGTGTCTTCAAAATTGAATGGCAGGAAGACTGACGATGCCCTCCAATCCAGAACTGAATCAACAACTAATCCGGGCGATCATCAAGGGGGATGCGGCAGCGGTGGAGAGCCTGTTAGCCCAAGGTGCAGAGTCCAATACCGCTGGAGGGGTTACTGCCGTCGGCGCGAGTAATACGGCACTGATGTGGGCTGCTACAGAAGGCTACCTTGAGATCGTGGAACAACTTCTGGCGAAAGGTGCCGATGTCGATACGAAAAATGCCGGAGGCTATACCGCTTTGATGTTTGCGGCAGAGGGCGATCGGCGTGAAATTGTTTCTCTACTGTTGGATCATGGTGCAGCGATCGGCGATCGCAATTCCTACGAAGAAACCGTGTTGATGGTACTGGCACGTCATGGTCAGACTGATCTCGTCCAACGCCTTGCGAAACTGGGTGCTGAGGTCAATACTGTCAATAAAATTGGCAACACTGGCCTCTATTTAGCCGTAGAGCGAGATCAGGTTTACGCCGTCAAAGCGCTGATTGATTTGGGGGCTGAAATCAATACCGCCAACATCGGTGGTTGGACTCCTCTGATGATGGCAGCAGCTCAGGGCAATCTGGAAATCATCAGCCTGCTGCTGGAGCATGGCGCAGATTTTCGTTCGGTCAATCGCTGGGGTGCCACTGCTCTGAGTGAAGCCCGCAAATCGTTTCGATCGGCGCAGGCATCTGAGCTGTTAATCCGAGCCGGAGCCATTGAATAAGATGAATGTTGATCGTTTGGCTCAGTTAGAATCCTGGCTACGTTCGGGCGCGATCGACCAGCGCAAAAAGGCGATCGATGAGTTGGCTGGCTTCCCTTCTGACATCGCAGTGCCGCTTTTGCAACGCTTCTCGACTGACCCCGATTTCCTCTGTCGTCGTTTTGCCGTCATGGGGCTGGGCAACCATCGCACCGAGGCATCATTCCAGGCGCTTAGAACTCTGTTAGAGAACGAGCAGGATGATAATGTTCTGGCAGAGATTGCCAATGCCTTGTTTGATTTTGGCGATGCGTCCATCCCCTTGCTACAACAGCTATTTGAGCGCAATCGTCACTGGCTGACCCGGCAAACTATTTTATCGATCTTAATGGAGTCCGACCAGGACGACGTTTTGCTGGCAGTGATCCGGGAAGCCTTACTCGACGAGACCCAAACGGTTAAAGAAACGGCCATTCTGGCGCTGGGTCAGTTGCTTAAAGGACCTCTCCAGCAGGAGGCGCTTGATCTATTGGAATCCTTAGCCGAGGCTGATTTCTGGCGCGATCGCTGGCGAGCCGCCACAGCCCTGACCCTGGCGACTGATCCTAGAGCCAAGCCAATGCTGGCGAAATTGCAACAAGACGAGAATCATTACGTGGTTGCGGCGGCTTTAGACAGCGCGTTGCGGTGATGGGATAACAAGCCAGAGAGCGATCGCACATCAATTTGTCCTTTAATCTTAGGACCTACGCATTCCCCCCTCTTTTCTTGTATGCCCAAAGGGCTTTAAGCCCCCAATTCTTGGGGACTTGGAGTGCTTGCTTCCCCTTTCTTGTATGCCCGCTAGGGCTATAAATTGAGGACTGGAGGGCCAGTTTTGCGAGACTTTGCGTAAGTCCTACAATCTGTAACAGTAGATCGCCAACCTGAAAACCCATCTCCAGACGACAACTGGATGCCTGAGGAGTTTATGCTCCAGTAGTGTTCTATACGAGCTGACTGTATCAAGCTTTATAAATCTTGATAATTATGGTTGCAGGCTTATAGGAAGATTGATCATAACAAAGCGTATGAAACGCTTGAGAGGTCTGAACCGCTTAGAAATTAGCCTTTTCCTAAACGATCGCAGGAGTTTTTCTGACGATAGATTTAATCTGGTATCTAAGCGAGTTGGCTGAGAAATCTGAAATTTCTTTTTGCTTTGAAACAATTTTCTTAATCTTTGTCGTTAGCCAGGAGATTCCATTCATGCCATTTGGACCAGCTTCACGCTTAGGGGTCAGCCTCTTTGATGAAACCCCTCCCGTCGAGTGGGTGCCCGGTCGCTCACAAGAAGAAGCCGAGACGATTATTCTGGCAGTCTATCGTCAGGTGTTAGGTAATGCTTACGTAATGGAAAGCGAGCGGCTCGCGGTGCCCGAATCCCAATTTAAGCGGGGTGAGTTGAGTGTTCGTGAGTTTGTCCGGGCAGTGGCAAAGTCTGACCTCTATCAGTCTCGTTTCTTTACCAGTTGTGCGCGTTACCGGGCGATCGAACTCAATTTTCGGCATTTGCTGGGTCGTCCACCCCTGGATCTGGAAGAGATGCGGCTGCACAGCACGATTCTCGATACTCAGGGCTTTGAAGCAGAAATCGATTCCTACCTCGACAGTGACGAGTATCAAACCACGTTTGGCGAAAACTTTGTCCCTTACATTCGGGGCTACAAGAGCGATGCGTGTCAGAGCATGGTGCAATTTACCCACACGTTTCAATTGGTGCGTGGAGCCAGCAGCAGCAGCCTGAAGGGTGACTTGTCTGGCAAGAGTCCCAAGCTCAATGCGCTGGTGATTCAAAGCACTCCCACTCCGGTGATTTCGCCTGCCAGTAGCGGTGCCTTGTTCTCTGCGCCGTCTAATGATCCTCAGACGCGCTTGGGTGTGGGTGCCAGTGCCGATGGCAAAGTGTATCGGATTGAGGTTACAGGCTATCGCTCTAACGCAGTCAACCGGGTCTCTAAGTTCCGCCGCAGCAACAAGGTGTTTCTGGTGCCCTACGAGCAACTTTCCCAGGAGTATCAGCGGATTCACCAGCAGGGTGGCGTGATTGCCAGTATTACGCTTGTATAGCCTCAGCTCAAGATTACAGGACTTTAGGAGATAGGTTTCAATGGGTAGTATCGTCATCAATGCCACTCCGGTGGAACTCTGGCCGACCAGCGATCTAGAGGAAATTCAGACCGTCATCCGAACCGTTTATAAGCAAGTGCTGGGCAATCCCTATGTGATGGAAAGTGAGCGGTTGGTCACCGCTGAGTCCCAGTTGAGCGATCGCTCCATCACCGTGCGAGAATTCGTGCGTGCCGTAGCGAAATCTGATTTCTACCGTGCCCGTTACTTTGAATCCTGCGCTCCCTACCGCTTTGTGGAACTCAACTTTCTACATTTGCTCGGTCGGGCACCTCAGGATCAAAAGGAAGTATCCGAGCACATTGTTCGCACGACGACCGAAGGCTACGATGCTGAAATCGATTCCTATATCGACAGCAGTGAGTACCAGTCGGCGTTTGGTGAGAATATTGTGCCCTACACGCGTGGCGGCAGCAGCGAGGCAAACGCGAAGCAAGTAGGGTATAACCGCATTTTTGCGATCGATCGCGGCCCCTCTCAGATTGACAGCTCGGTGAAAGCATCGCAATTGGTATATGACATTGCCACCAACAGCGCCAATGCTATCAAACCGTCTTCAGCAACCGTGACGGGTTCTGGTACTGAAAAGCGGTTCAAAATTCTGGTGGCAGGGTCAAAATTTGACTGCCCTAGACGAGTGAGTGCCACTGAATACATTGTTTCAGCGAGCAAGATGACTCCTCAAATCCAGCGGATTAACCGTACTTCTGGCAAAATCGTCAGCATCACCGAGATTTAATCGTTTTAGCAAGTGGGCAATGCCCACTTGCTCCATTTCGATAAAGCACAGAGGATGTCGAGAAGTATCTAATGTTGCGCTGTAGTTCGCTTAGACTACATCATGGCAACGCTGATATTTAAGCCATCCTCATTAACTACAAACCTTATTTTAGGAGTCATTAGTATGGCACTTTGGATTGAAGCTGAGTCGGTTGAATTACGCCCCAATGCAACGGAAGAGAATCTGCAAACCGTTATTCGGGCGGTTTATCGGCAAGTCTTGGGTAATGCACACGTCATGGACAACCAGCGGCTCACCAGCGCTGAGTCTCAGTTACGGAATGGTGATATTACCGTCAGAGAATTTGTCCGCGCAGTGGCGCAGTCTGATCTGTACCGTTCTTTGTTTTTTGAGACATCTTCTCCCTACCGTTTTGTTGAATTGAATTTTAAGCATTTGCTGGGTCGTGCGCCACAGGATCAAACTGAAATCTCGGAGCATGTGCAAACGTATAACAACCAGGGCTATGAAGCCGAGATTGATGCCTACATTTCCAGCGATGAATACATTCTGAATTTTGGTGAGCATGTTGTGCCTTCTGCACGTGGAAATCGCACTCAAGCTGGCATCAAAAATGTTGGATTCAACCGTACTTTTGCCTTAATGCGGGGCTTTGCAGCGAATGATGTGGGCAAAGCAGCAAAACTAATTAGCGATATTGGCGGTAATTTGCCGACCAAAATTGTTGCTCCAGCGAGCGGCTCTGGCGCTTCCAGCAATCGGGAGAAGCGGTTCCGTGTTGCGGTTTCCAAAGCCAGCTATGGTCCGCGTGTGACCCGAAGCGCCACGACCTTTGAAGTTGGCTACAATCAGCTTTCCCAAAAAATTCAAAATATTCAGAAGACGGGCGGCAAGATTTTGAGTATTACTGAGGTAGCTTAGAGAAGGGCGATCGCAGTTGAGCGATTGGGTCTAGTAAGGATACAGGCAAAACCAACCCCTAGCTTTGTCTGACTGCTTTCTAGTGATCTCAGGTATCGACTATGGCGACTACTGAATATGACGATCGCATCTTGTTGATTGAGGTCAGTGGCTTACGTCAACAGGGTACGATGCCAACGAGTCATTACACCTTTAAGGTTCCCTATCGCTCACTTGCTCGCACCCTTCAATTCATTAGCCGCAAGGGTGGAAAGGTTATTCGGATTCAGGCTCCGTCTTTATTGCTACCAACTCCGGCAAGTTGGAACCATGCTACATCACTAGCTAATCCAGGAGTGGTTGAAGCGATCGCCGCACACCCCTCCTCTACTTTTGACCCTGACCCTGTTTTAGCCCTCGAAAACGCACCGACAGCTAGTGAAACAACTCAGCCGACTGTTGTAGCAGAAGCTGTGGCAGAAGCGGACACATTAACTTCATTACAGCCGTCTGAACCCAGGCTTTTAGAGCCGCTCAACGTGCCAAAACTGATCAGATCATTTCTGAAAAAGCTGAATCATACCTGGGTAAAGTCTGAGTAGAAACGCACCCATGAGCCAGCACCACTGTTCTGGCAGTTACTTTAAGACTGACGAATACAGTTTCTCTTCTATTGCTATAGTGGAGCATCGCATTCAAGGTGATTTGTATGGCAAGTGCAATGATTGCTTCTGGCACCATTGACCTCAGTGATTACAATAGTCGTCTGGTAACCATTGAAGTGAGGGGTGGTCACCAGGAGATGCTACGGAAGGGATTGTATACAGTAACGATTCCTTACAGATGCCTCTCTCAAACAATGCAACGGATTCATCGGTTTGGTGGAAAGGTTACGAATGTAGCCATCCCTCATTATTCCGGTGAAGCGTTGTCTGCTCAACCGCAGGCAAAACCTGCGTCGAATGCTCGGCAGACCCCAAAATCGGCGGACGAGACGCAAAAGAAACAATCACAACGAAAAGCAAAACGTTGATGAACATTACGGAGTTTGTTGCGAGTTCGATTGGGCATTGGCGATCGCAGCGCAGCGCTCACCATTTGGCATTTGGTCATTTTGAAGCCGTTCAGTCCGAGATCGACATTGTGGCTCTCTCGGTGGATGATCCGGCAGTGTTAGATCTATGCAAAACCTACAGCATTGATCCACAGGCTGCCATTTCACCCTTCCGTATGAGTTGGGAAGGTCAGTCGGATTGGGAAGATAGTGAGCTTGTCAAAGGAACGTGCGTTTTGGTGCCTGTTCCCGATCCGAGCCAGCCTCAGCGTGGCAAACTCCTGCGCGATCAAGGGTACGCTGAAGAAATCGCGGCGGTGGGTGACTACACCCTCACCGAAGACGGCACGTTTGTGCTTGTTACGGCGTACGATCGCGCCGCTGCTGAAGAAAAAATCTGGTTTGTTAACCCCAATGTTCGCTGTAGGGTCTCTCTGATTAAAACCAGTGCTGGTACGGGAGTGGTTACGGCTTCGTTCTCTTCAGAGATTCGCCAAGAAATTAAACATTAAAGCTTAAAAATTCGCGCTCATTAACGTCTTAATTTTTGGTTTTAATTTTTCATCGCCTTTATACCCATGTCATCGACTCCACTGTCTTTCTCTCAAGCGACATCCAATGATTTAATGACCCTGGCACGCTGGATGGCGGGGGACTTTAGTAATGCTAAGCAGGCGTTTGAAAATGCCAAGGATTACGCCCACATCCATGTTTTTTTTCGTCCCTTACCCTATGCATTCTTTTCTGGTATTGGACTCTATTCAGAGCAGGTTTATGACTACGATTTGTGGAGTCCTTATCGGCAAGGAGTGCACCGCTTAGTCGAACAGGATGATCAGATTTATATTGAAAACTACAGCTTAAAAAAACCAATGCTCTATGCCGGATCGGCGCGTGATTTAAATATTCTCAAAACCATCACGCCTGCCTGCATTGAACGTCGCTACCACTGCTCGATGATTTTTAAGCGAGAGGGCGATCGCTTTCAAGGCAATGTTGAGCCTGGAAACCTTTGCTTGATTGAAAAACATGGTTGCCAAACGTATCTGGATAGCTATGTTGAAATCAGTGAAACTACCTGGGTCAGCTTGGATAAGGGCTTAGATATCAATACACATCAGCAAGTTTGGGGGTCTACCTTTGGACCTTTGCGGTTTGAAAAACAGGAGAGCTTTGCCCATGAAGTCCCCACTATTGACTGATCTCTCCCTGCCCTATCTAGCACCCATTGAAACTAAAATGCTGCCCCCAGAAGCGCAGAAAAAAATGCAGTGCTGGATTCGCAGCCGCCATTTAGTTTGCTCAGGCAATTTCTTTGTGTTTGAAACGGTGGACTATAGTGCGGTTGATCGGTTTTGTGAGTGCGTTGAAACGTTGGGTGGCAGCGTCATTTCCGTTGATCCGGTTGACAAAATCTGGATGGGCGATCACCGACAAGTGATTTTGTATCGTGCCAGAGCCAGTTTGCATACACCCTGTCATGCCTTGAAACAATATTGGCTGAAATATGGCGGTTTTCGCTCTCGCTTTGATCCTCAAGATTAGATAGACGGCATAAGCGATGCGATCGCCCAACCTAAGGATCGCTCGATTGAAGATGAATTTGGTCACGTCGGGTTTCATTACTTTTTTATGGAGCTATAGCATGGAAATAACAATGGATGTAGGTGTAATGGTCACACTCGTTTATGGCATCCTTGCGATCGTGGGCGGCATTCTAGGCTATGTTCAGGCACAGAGTAAGGTTTCTCTGTTTGCTGGCTGCGGCTGTGGCATTCTGTTGCTGGTCAGTGCCTTGTTACAATTTCAAGGACAACCCTGGGGGCTGGTAGCTGCCACAGTTGTCACGCTGATCTTGCTAGTGGCGTTTGTGATGCGATGGATCAAAACGCGCAAGTTTATGCCTGCTGGTTTGATGCTGCTTTTGGGAATTCCATCACTAGGCATCATGATTAGTCAGTTGGTTGGCGTTTAATCAGTCAGCACTTGACCGAATCCGCCTGACAATTTGGCTGATTGAAACGGTAGTCCCTGTTAGATTCAGATTTTTACAACTTACCAGCTATTTCCATTTGTATTCGCCACACCCGATACTCTACACCCGGTACCCGTCTCTACAAGACGGTGGCTTACCGGATTGAAAACCGCTATAAACGCGATTGGTGCGTTAAGGAGATGACTCATATGGTCAGTACGTTTATTAATCCATTGCTTAATCCAGATGCGAGCCTTGGAGTAGGCACATTCAATGACACTGCACCCATCTGTCTATGGGAGAACCACTCTGACGCAGAGGTTGATGTGGTTATTCGAGCAGCCTATCGCCAAATTCTGGGCAATGCTCATGTGATGGAAAGTGAACGCTTGATCGTCTCAGAATCTCAGCTCAGACAGGGAGACATCAGTGTGCGGGGGTTTGTGCGTCAGGTGGCCCAGTCGGCTCTCTACCGCGCGCTTTTTTTTGAAGCTTGTTCACGATCGCGATCGATCGAGCTTAACTTCAAGCACCTACTCGGTCGTGCGCCTGAAAGTCATGAAGAAGTGGCTCAACATGGTCAGTGGCTCGATCAGGGCGGGTTTGAGGCGGAAATCGATTCTTATATTGATAGTGATGAATATCAGGCAGCTTTTGGTGAGCATACCGTGCCCTACTACCGGGGATACAAAACTCAGACGGGTAAGAAAATGGTCGGCTTTACCCACATGTTTCAACTTTTGCGCGGTTCTGTCAGTAGCGACAAAGATCTGACCCACCAGAATCGCTCCCGGTTGAATGCATCCCTCATGACTAACCGCCCTAGCGCGATCGCGCCTGTTGAAGGCGCACCATCCTCGTGGCAATACCCGGCTGCTGGCACTGATGTAAGCGCCATCCTGGCAGCAGTCTTCAAGCCCAAGCATCCAGCCAGCCAAACCCAAGCTTGGGCTACCGCACCTAATTACGCTGCTGAAGCAGCCTTGAGACAGACCATTCAAGAGCAAGCCCAAGTGATTGACCGTTTGCAACAACAATTGACGACGTTGCGTCCCTTTGCTGCGATCGGATCTGCCTATCTCAAAAGCGATTGGCAGTCCACAGTAGCTTCTCCTCCTGAAAAGATAGCGGCTCAGTTACAACAACAGGCAGACGCACAGACGACTCAAATAGCGGCGTTGCAAGCACAGATCGCCAATGCCCAACCCTATGCAGCGATTGGGGAAGCCCGCTTGAATAAATGGCGTAGTCGGACTTTCAACAGCTAACACCCTTACAGAATGCAAGGGTTAATTGGTGAGGCAATGACGCGCGTCATCAGAGCACTCCAGCATTGAAATCGGACTCTATCATCGTCCGATTTCAATGCTGGAGATGTGTTTATCTTGAGGCTGTCATGAGGGCGAACCCAGTGAATCTGATACCGATTTAAAGAATGACGGCTACAGATCAATCGGTGGGTAGGGGCAAGGCATTGCCTTGCCCCTACAGGATGTGTCGCATTTTCAATTCAAATTGGTATGAGTTAGAAGGAGGTAGCGTCAACTTTTGGAAGACAACAGCAGGAACCGTGCGCTCAATTTCTGCCCTTACGTCAGGATCCTGCCCCAAGGCTGTTGTCCATGCCGTCACAGCTTCAATTGCTCCCTCCGTTGACCACGGATCTGTACCAGAAGAAGCAGGGGCAGTTGGATCACCCGTAGGAGGTTCAAAATTAAAAGGGACGGGTGATCCATTTCCAGACTCAATTTCCATTCGCTGTTGCTGTAAAGCCTCCCGCTTCGTCTGCCGTCGCTGCAAAATCGACCACACGCGCTCCCAATGTAATACGTTCAAGTTGTAAAGCCTCAATTTTTCCCCTTCATAGCCAGGATGGGAGCGTGACCATCTCATCGTTAACTTAATACCTAACTGGGACAATAGCTGATGAATGATCTGCGTGTCACTGATGGCATTAGTAATCCTGTAATGCAAAGCGACTTTAATTTGCTGAGCCAGTTCCCTAGCACGATCGGCATAAGGTTTCAGCTCATACTTGCACCATTGCCATCCAGCCTGAATCTTGGCAAGCAGTTCATCTAAACCAATTTTGGAGCGGAGCCAGCGCCGGAGTTCTGAGCCGGAAAGGTCCCAAGGACAGTAGCCCTGGTTCCAAGTTGCCTGTTTTTCTAGTGCCCTCGCGGTGCGATCAACGGCCACCCCCGGAAACAGTTGCACTTCCAGATTCAGCAACTCCCCGCGTCGCCTGCCCTCGGTATCCCACAGCACATCTTCCAGGGTGAGGCTGTCCAGGCAATAGAACTCTTTGAAGTAAAATTTGGCGACTGCTAACGATTCTTCCCGTCCTAACCCCTCTTTCTGCTCTAGCAGAAGGAGTTCGCTATACATTAAATCCTCTGCGTTTAAAATTGCCTGTGCATCCACTTCCTGCTGTTCCTGTCTGGCAATCAGCAGCAAACTTCGCATTGCAGGGTTACTGTCTCGGTCTTCGACGGTCACTGGATTCCCTTCAAACCGAAGCCGCACCAGAAGTGCATTGCGCAAATTGTGCATCGCAAAGTTTTGTTCGGCAGCAATGCGGCAAAATAGGCTCAGATGAGGATCACTCTGCCAGTCATAGCGGCTGATTTCTCCGGTAACATCTTCCTTTAAACCGGAGCGAATGAGTTGAATTGTGGCGGTTGCTCGTTGCTGAAGGTGATCTTTTAGCTCTAAAGCATTTGTGGAACGACTTACCTTTGAGAAGTTATTGCCCCGCTGGGCACACCAGACAACGCGATTCACAGGTGCTCGAACCCTGCCCAAGGCTTGTGCCATGTCAGCATCCGTGCTGGAAGTTCCTGTAAAGATGCCATAGATCTTTTGAATCGTGCCTTGAGATTCAATACTAACTCCAGTTGCCACTGAGGGAGAACAGATAATAATGTCGTACTCGCTTCGCTGTAGCACTGCATCAGGCGTTTGAATAAACTCTCGTTCGCATTCTCCCCCGCTGGTTTCGGAGTTGATTAGTAGCACTCGCTTGTCAGGAGCTTCCTTCGCCAAGAGTCGGGCGATCGCCTTACTCGTGCCCTTGCTATCCGTCGCGACAAATAAGACGTTCCCAACAATCAGGTCTTGAACGTCTGCCAGCAGTTCTCCAGTAATGACGGTTCGATCGGGGGATTGAATAAACCGTACTGGGTAACCTGCGGACTGATAGCCATTGCGGATCAGGAAGATGGCTGTATCATCGCCTCTCAGCTCTTTCAAATAGTGCAAGGTCGCATTATCCAGATCTGCGTCAGCGACAATGACGCGACGGGCCAGCCGGATCAGTTCCCGTAGTCGAGATAAAAGGGCTGGACGTTTGCCATCACGGGCACAGGTGGAGCTGGTCAACAGATGTCGGAGCACCTGAACGACTTCATCAAGGATCAGGTCACAGTCACTAAACTTGCTAGGATCAACGCTCAGCAAAGAGTCTACACACAGCCCGATCCGCAGGGTGTAACCAGCTCCATTAATAAACGCTCCGTTGACCTTATCAAGGTCTCCTTTGTAATCCAGTCCCAATCGAGCCGATAGGTTACGCATTAAAGCAATGCGATGTCCTCCGGCAATCGCCTTCTCAGCATCCTTCACCAATGCCTGAATGTGTTTCGTTTTTCCAGTCCCTTTCGCACTCTCGATCGCGATAATGCCTCTCTCTGGTACGCTCTCAAGCACTAAGCTAGAAAGATCTGCCGTCACTACCTTGACGGCAGCAGGATAGGTCAGCCGATTCTCTAACCGTTGCCAAATCATCCAGTGTTGCAGAGGAAGCGCCTGGGCATAAGCAGTTTCCCAAGCCGCAGCGCCACCCTGGACAATTAAATCATCGACTCCTTTCCCCTGTTCCGCTTTCCAAGTTGTGACGCTGGTCGGACAACTCGCCTGATGCAGCAAGCCTCCAAACCGGTACAGAGCAACCGATACTCGCCGTTTGGTGGCTGCCTTTTCATCCTGGTCAAACGCCAAGACAAACCGCCGACTATTCTTGGCAAAGCGGGCTGCATCCTGGCTGAGCCGACGAGTCCCATCTAATCGTTTTTGATAGCCCCCGTTTACTCCATAGAATGCGAGGGGAACAAAGCCTTGACTGAGTAGAGCAAGAGCTTTTTTGCCGCCTTCAGTTGGCACCATTGGAATTTCTGGATGGGCTTCTAACCAATCCCAAAAAGAGCCGAACAGAGGGACTTCTACGCTGTAGCGATCGCTGATTAATGACCTAATTTCAGATGGGATAGCAGGTAAATAAGCGCGAGATCCATTTCCTACAGGGGTTTCGTATTTCTGAATTTTGCCTTTCTTGGCATCTTGCCGGGGGTGACTCAGCTTTGCCTGCCAGCAAAAACCATCTTCGTTAACCAGCAAGATGGCATACAGATTGATACGTGCCTGATAGCCAAAGCGAGTCACATTCCAATTCAAAGCCTCATGAATGGGATAAGTAACGTCACCGCCAGGGAGGACTTCAGTATCGCTAACGACGTGAGTAGCCGTCTGATAGAGAGACCGAGCGATCGCACTCCCTTGCATAAACTCTCGCTCGATCTGTTGAGAGAATTCTATTTGAGAAGTATTTTGCCTGCTAACTTGTGTGGCGCTAGTCCCTAGCCTGAAAGATCTCGTTGAAATCGGCTCCCTAGAAGAAGTAAACACATTAGTCTCCCTAAATTCACACGCAAAAGGGAGAAATATCCATGCAGCAGCTAAAGATGTTTGCAGATAGGTTGCAACATCTACATAAACACCTCTAAAATTGAGCAAGATAAAGCAGACTATGCCCACAAAAGCATAATCGCCACTACATGGCTTTCCCCTGTAGTCAATTACTGGACTCTTAACTTGTTGCTTGGTCGGCGGATAAGTTAGAGTCCATAGCTATTTTCAGTTTTGATGCTTTTGCTCTCCACAACCGACTGTGATTGAGAGCTTTTTTTTACCTGTCTTTCCTCCTCTCACGGCTGTGAGTCAACAAATAGCCAACAGATCAAACAGATAGTGCAACCGCAGATCTGAAGGGTAAATCAAAAGATTTGGATAGAAACCTTTCGATCGAATAAGTGAGTACGGATGCCTAAGCAACTAAAAGTCTGCGCTTCTGCTCTTAATAGACCTAGAACAAAAGAACTAATTTGATCCGACTGAGACCTATTAAACACCGAAAAATACAAACCAAAACATACTCAAACTATGACTGGCTAAGGATTACGCCAGAGTTACAGGTGGTTTATACGCGAGAGTTACAGGTCAAAACTATACGCCGGAGTTATAGGCTAGCTGTGAATGATACGCGGGAGTTACAGGTCAAAACTATACGTGGGAGTTACAGGTTTCCAATTTCAAATTGAGAGAAATTAAGCGCAAAAATTAGTGTCTTTTAGATCGATACGTGGGAGTTACAGGTCAAAACTATACGCCGGAGTTATAGGCAAATTGTGGAACTGTACGCGGGAGTTACAGGTCAAAACTATACGTGGGAGTTACAGGTCAGTCAGTCAAAATCATACGCGAGAGTTACAGGCACTCTCATTCTTTAAACCTACAAATAGTGTTTTGAGATCGCTTTTTTGAGTAAAACGCTAAATGTGAGTCGTGGGCAAATCGTAGAAGAAAGTGCTTTAAAGTAAGATCGCTGCTAAGATCTGCTCACGTTGAGGGTTAGAGTATTGTGAGTAAAAGTGATGAGTTAGCCTTTCCGATTGACGGGCAGCTTCTAATGGTGTTGCCTAGAGCGGGCGCTTCGATTCACAACCCAGATGTGAAACTTCCAATTCTGCGCTCTGACCCCGATGGCTACTACTTAGAGATGCGAGTTGAGTCCGATGCTGCTGACCCGACTGAAGTAGCTGTAACTCGTCGAATGCCGCTAGAAGATCTTTCGACTGACGAGTGGGAAGAATTAAAAGCGCAATATGCCAAGTTAGATTTTAGCGATTGTGCTGATCAGGGAATTAGTAAGGGACTTGAAAAAATTCAAGACCGGAAAATTCAGCGCCTGTTTATGGCATTGTTGACGTTCTTAAATCCCCGACAAGTCTCGATCGTTCTCTACCTCTACAAACAAGCTGCCCGTCAAAGAACTGGGGCAACCGTTTCCTTTCGCTCCAATGACTTACTTGAAAGCCTTGGATACACTCGCACTAAGGATGGAGGGTTTGCATCCAAGCTACGATCGCAACTCAATCGCGATCTGGTTGCCCTACACCGAACGGAGCTAGTGTTTGCTCAGTCCCTTCGTAAGGGTAATAATGTTGGTGCCAAAGTCACGATCAAAAGCATTTTACGGATTAAGGATTTTGAAATTGATAATGTTCCACGAGATTTTGATCTCGCTAAAGCAGCGGATTATACCTACGAATTAGCCGATGCTTACACCATCTCTCTGGAGTTTTTTGATGGGCCCAGCCGTACCGGAGATTATGTATTATTGGCAAATGACATTGATATTACTCAAAAACTGGGCAGTAATACAAAAAATGATTATAAGACTAAGTTACTGATTTACCTTGCAAGTCGGATGAAGTGGGATACGCCTCAAGATGGGCAATATTTAGTGATCTCAAAGCAGTATTTATTTAAGAACCTTGACCTATTGGGAAGTAATTCCTCACGTAACAATCAAATCTTTTGGCGGACTGTTGATGAACTTAATCAAGAAGGTTATTTGTTAGGAGCGCAGGAATTACCCGGTAAGAAAAAAGCGGCTAACATTCAGTTTCAAATTAATCCTGAAAAGCTACGCTCCCATCAATAAGCTTAGGTCTTATCGGCGGCTCTCAAGCCGTTGTTTTTCACGCCACCATTGCTTGGGAGTTTCTTCTAATGGTAAAGCGACAAGATAGCGAGAAACAAGCCGTTGATCATCCATTCTCGTTGTGGCAAAGTGAAATTCCTCCGATCGCGACAAGACAGCATAGTCGTCTATGGTAGAGCCTTAGTGGTGCGCTAAACGCAAAGAGGCGGGTTGGGTGATGCCCATTGGCTCAGAATCTTCTCAATGCTTTTCATGCGGTTGCCCTGATATAACCAGTTATTACAATCCTGGCTTTTTGAGCTTGATTCTAGCTTTTTGAGCTTGTGATAGTATCGTCATTACTTGGCAAAAGTAAACGCTATGGCAGAAACACAGCCCCCGATCATCGATCTGACTCAGGAAGATGAGCTTTTGCAGATTTTGCCGCGTCCAGCACTGCGATCGAGTGCAAACTTGGGCTGGGATGGTATTTCTGTTCAACAGCATTGGCAACCTGCGTGGGAAGTACCTGAGAATTACGGGATCAAACATATGCTGGTGATGCATAACCATACAACGCCAGTGGAATCGGAACGCTGGTTTGATGGACGGAGGCAGCAGGAGCAAGGCGTTGGGGGTCGCAATAACATTGTGCTTATTCCAGCGATGATTTCGCATCAAGTAACCTGGACACAAGAATGTTCCTTCTCGTTGCTATTTCTCGATCCAAACCGTCTGACTCAAGTAGCTTACGAATCCATCACGGCCGATCGTGTTCAACTCATTCCCCATAGCGCTACGCATGATCCGTTGATTAACCAAATTGGACAATCACTCACGGCAGAATTAGAAAATAATCAGCTACATAGTCGTCTATTTGTAGATGCATTGATGATCGCGCTTTCAATTCATCTACTAAGACATTATTCAGACTGGCAGCAATCTTTGCGCGAAGGTCTAAACGGTCTACCCCAACGTAAGTTAAGACAGGCGATCGAGTACATCAATGAACACCTAAGAGAAGACTTAACGATTGGTGCGATCGCAAATGAGTTAGAGATGAGTCAATACTATTTTTCGCGCTTATTTAAGCAATCCATTGGCGTATCGCCCTATCAATATGTCATGCAGCAGCGAATTGAGCAAGCAAAACATCTGCTGCGAACGACGTCGCTTTCAGTAGCCGCGATCGCGATGCAAACTGGTTTTTCCAATCAGAATCAACTGACGATTCAATTTCGTAAGTTCACAGGTACAACACCCAGCGGCTATCGCAAAAATCTTTAAACTTTAATCAGAGAGCAGGATTCCAATAAATTTGGCAACTATGGATGATTAATCTGGATTCTTTCTTTCAAGCTTTCAGCGCGGGATGAATCGCTGCTATTAAGTAGTAGCGCTACATTCAGGAATACCTATGAAAGTTTGTGAACCAGTTGAGCAACCCAAATTATCAGCACGCCCAGATTTTCCCATTAACCTGACTCAGCTTTACATCAATGGCGAATGGCGTGATTCAGCTAGCGGCAAAACCTTTGCGGCGATCGACCCCACCACTGAAGCTGAAATTGCCCAACTAGCAGAAGGCACTGTTGCAGATGTTGAATTGGCGGTTCAGGCTGCCGAGACTGCCTTTGTTGCCGCTTGGGGACAGATGAGTGGACATGAGCGGGGAGAAATTCTCTGGCGAGTGGGAGATTTGTTCCTTCACTATGGTGAAGAGCTTGCGTTTTTGCAAGCCAAAGAAATGGGGCGACTGTTTACCGATTCTATGACCGTAGACATTCCCCATCTTGCCAATATGTTTCACTATTACGCAGGTTGGGCAAGCAAAATCGAAGGTGCTGTCAAACAAGCTACAAAAGGGCTGCACACCTACACACTTCGAGAGCCACTGGGTGTAGTCGCTGCCATCACACCCTTCAACTTTCCGCTCATACTTTCCATCAGCAAGTTTGCGCCTGCTCTCGCTGCTGGAAATACCCTCATTCACAAACCGGCTTCGGCAACCCCCCTCTCTGCCTTGAAGGTCGCTCAAATCATGCAAGAGGCTGGCGTCCCAGCGGGTGTTTTCAATGTGGTGATGGGGCCAGGTGGTACGGTCGGCAATGCCCTATCCACCCATCCGGGCATTGAAAAGGTGGCAATCACCGGATCGACTGCCAGCGGCATTCGCGTGATTAAAGATTCTGCCGACACGTTGAAGCATTTGACGATGGAACTGGGTGGTAAAAGCGCCAACATTATTTTTGCCGATGCCGATTTGGATGCTGCGACACAAACCGCTTACGACGGCATGTTCTACAATAAAGGCGAAATTTGCTATGCAGGTTCACGAATGTTGGTGGAACGGGCAGTGTACGACGAAGTGGTCGATCGCGTTCGTCAACGGGCATTAAAGACGAAACCGGGAGACCCCCTTGATCCAGGCAGTCAAATGGGGCCGATCGCCAACAAGAGCGAGTACGACAAAGTACTCAACTATATGCAGGTAGGTCAGCAAGATGGGGCGCGACTGGTCGCTGGCGGCAAAGCTGCCGATATCGGTACAGGCAAAGGGTATTTTGTCGAACCAACGGTATTTGCCGATGTTAATAGCGAGATGACGATCGCCCGCGAGGAAACCTTTGGTCCAATTCTTGCCATCATTCCCTTTGATGGGTTTGATCAAGCAATTCAGTTCGCTAACAGTAACCAATATGGATTAGCCTCTGGAGTGCATAGCCGCGATATTAAGAAAGCCCACAAAGCGGCAGCAGCGCTTAAAGCAGGCACAGTTTGGGTCAACACCTACGGGCACTTTGATCCATCGGCTCCCTTTGGTGGCTATAAAATGAGCGGCTATGGGCGTGAACAAGGTTGGGAAGCTCTGGAGTTCTATCTACAGACGAAAACTGTATGGGTTGATCTGTCCTAGTCCTGGCGATGAGAACTGTATCCAGGGTAAAGCTCTATAGAGGAGTTACATGAAAAAGGTTTTGGTGGTAACGACCAGTCACGATCGCTTTGAAGGGGCAAATCCGCATCTAACAGGGGTATGGCTGGAGGAATTTGCCGTACCTTATATTGAGTTGCTCAAACACAATGTTGAGCTAACGGTTGCCAGTCCTAAAGGCGGTGCGATGCCTATTGATCCACGCAGTTTACCCACGCCAGAGCAGGAAGCAGAATGGCAGCCTGCGATCACAGCCGCCACACAGACATTCAAACTAGCTGAGATAAAGTCGGAGGACTTTGACGCTATTTTTATACCGGGGGGGCATGGTCCCATGTTTGACTTGCCCAATGATCCTGACTTACAGCGATTGCTGCCTGAGTTTCAGCAAGCGGGGAAATTGATCGCTTCGATCTGTCACGGGCCGGTTGGATTAGTGGGTGCAGTGCTGGCAGATGGCACTCCCCTGGTGAAAGGGAAAATTTTGACCTCCTACACTTACTCGGAAGAGGTAGCAGCGAAACTGGATCAGGAAGTGCCGTTTATCTTAGAACACCGTCTACAGGAGTTAGGTGCAACATTCATCACAGGTGAAAATAAAGCCGATCACGTTGAGCGGGATGGACAACTGATTACAGGGCAGAATCCCAACTCTAGCGCCAGCATTGCCCAAGCGATCGTCGCGGCTCTCACTGACCAACTTCCACCCATTTTTACGCAGACGACCGAGGCGATCGTCCCTGCCCAAATTACGGCGGAGTTTCCGGTCAATACGTTTCTAGAAAATATTGCGGTTGATCAGCAGGGCGATCTGTTTGTCACAAGCTACGAGGAAGGCAAAATCTATCGCGTCACGCCAACAGGCGGTGTTGCTGACTATGCCACTATTGGCGGCAATTTAGCCGGAATTGCGTTTGAACCTCAAGGCAGTTTGCTGGTCGCTGGCACCAGTGTCGATCAAGTTCAAACTGTTTATCGGATTGATCAAACTGGTGCAATTGCCACACTCCTAACGCTCCCTGACGCGGTTTTTCTCAACGGCATGACTTACTTGAGGGACGATCGCTATCTAATTGCCGATTCCTTTAAAGGCGCAATTTGGGAGATTGATGCTGCTAAGAAAACGGCTCAAATTTGGTTGCAGCATGAACGGCTTGCCCCGTCAGAGTCTAAGTTTCCACCCTTTCCAGCCGCCAACGGTCTTAAGGTTTATCACAATACTCTCTATGTCTCTAATACGCAACGTCAACAGCTGATCCGCATTCCACTGCACAGCGATGGGACTGCCGGATTACTCGAAGTTTTCCTAACAAATGTCAACCTGGATGATTTTGCTTTCGATGTTCAGGGCAATCTCTATGCGGCAACCCACGTTTACAACAGCGTGGTGCGAATTTCGCCGGATGGGCAAGTGACCGCGATCGCCAAAGCCGAACAGGGCATGACAGGCAGCACCGCGATCGCCTTCGGTCATACCGCCGCAGACAACCAGGCCCTTTATGTGACGACCAATGGGGGTATGAGCTTGCCACCTGTTGATGGGGTGCAAGCTGGCAAAGTGGTGCGGCTTGATGTGGGCATCGCAGGACAAAAGCTCATCGCTTAAATTGAATGATTTTCACCAAGACTACAATTCCGGTAAATACACGATGCGCTACATGATTCTCTGCAAACTGAAGCGAGACAGTGATGAATCCAGAAAGACATTGCGGCTAAAGCATCTGGAATACATTCAGGCGAACTATGAGAAGATTGCCTTTGGAGGTCCAACCCTAGATGAGGACGGCATCCCAGAGATGATGATTCTGGTTGTTGCAGTGAGCGACCCCACTGAAGCCAGACACTTCATTGATGCAGAACCTTATTACGCATCGGGTAGAGTTTTTGACTCAATAGAGATTCGTCGCTGGGCACAAGTGATGCCAGAATTGCATACAAATGCTTTGGCATCGGAGATTGAAAAGGAAAAAGCCAAAACTACCCAGGCTTAAAGAATGCTCAATCGATCCAATAAATCATTTAGACACTATGAACTTACAAGATAAAGTGGCTGTTATTACAGGTGCTAGCAGCGGCATTGGTGCTGCTATTGCGACCAATCTAGATGCGGCAGGGATGAAGTTAGTATTGACGGCGCGATCGCAGCAAAAGCTCACTGAGCTGGCGAGCAAATTGCAAAAGGCGGTGATTTTACCCGGTGAAATCACCGATCCAGCGTTGCCTCAACAGCTTTTAGACAAAGCGCTCGCTGAATTCGGTCAGTTAGATGCAGTTATCAACAATGCTGGCGTTATGCATATGATGTCGATCGAAGAGGCTGACATCGAAGCTCTCTGCACCATGATTCGCGTCAACTTTGAAGCTGTTGTTCGCATCAGCTATGCCATGTTGCCATACTTGAAACAGCAGGGCAGTGGGTTCATCGTCAACATATCTAGTATTTCTGGATTAAAAACCACTCCCATGACGGGTGTTTATGATGGCACAAAACACGCCCTCGAAGCTTTTACAGATTCGTTGCGAATGGAACTGGCGGGTTCTGGTGTAGGAGTCGCAACCGTCGAACCTGGAGCCGTCGCCACTAATCTGTATGAGTCTTGGCGGGATCGGGGCAAACAAGGCTTTGATGAAATCGTGCCAGATCCTCTCAAGAGTGAAGATGTTGCTCGGTGTGTGCGGTTTATTCTGGAACAACCCAATGGAGTCCTTGTCCCTCGGTTATTTGTTGTTCCGGCCACCTCTCCGGTTTAAGCCCTTAGGAAAACTGTCAGGCTTATGGCTTTGCAAATAAACCACAGGTTCAACTCTTCTCACTAACGCTAAAGCTAAAAGGAACTCTATGAACATCGGTATTATTGGCGCAGGCAACATGGGTAGCGGCTTGGGTAAAATCTGGGCACAGAACGGGCATCAGGTGATGTTTAGCTACTCCCGCGACATCTCGAAGTTGGAGAAAGTTGCCCAAGCGATCGGTAGCAATGCCAGTGTTGGCACACCCGCTGAAGCCGTTCAGTTTGCTGATGTAGTTGTATTATCGGTGCCCTACGGTTCAGTTGAAGATGCCCTCAACGCAGCCGGTTCACTCAATGGCAAAATTCTTTTCAGTATTGTCAATGCGCTGTTGCCCGATATGAGCGGCATGGCAGCTGGAACCACTACATCAGCCGCCGAGGAAATTGCTAAACTGGCGACCAATGCCCATGTCGTTGAAGCGTTACCCGTGTTTGCTGAAGTTCTCAATTCTGAGTCACGCCGCTTTGGCGATCAGCAAGCGACCGTATTCTACACAGGTGACGACGAGCCGTCAAAACAGGTTGTAGCAAACCTGTTGCGCGAAACGGATGTTGAGCTAGTTGATGCTGGGTCGCTGAAGAACTCGCGCTATGTTGAACCCGCCATGATGCTCTTGATTCAACTGGCGTATACTCAGCAACTTGGACAAGTTGGCTTTAAGCTGCTGCGACGCTGAGATACGATCGCCAGCTAGGGACGAGAGTTGATTGAAGTGTGATCTTGGGTACGGGCGCACGGCCGTGCGCCCCTTACAGAAAACCTCACTTATCGAAGTTATTTAATTCGCGATCCTAACAACCGCGGGCGTTGGTGAACGGAGGGTCTGAATCATTGCGGCACAGGCATATCTCCAAACGTGATACCGATTTAAAGAATGATGACTACAGATCAATTGCTGGGTAGGGTCAAGGCAATGCCTTGACCCTACAAGGTGTGCCGCATTTTCAATTTAATTTGGTATGAGATAGTGCAAAAGCAAGCTGAGCCAATGCCTTTTGAGCCGTGTGACAGGGTTTTTCATGCTTTGACTCTAGGGCGTGTTTTAAAACCCTCGAAAGCCTCCCACCCCCAATTCTGGGGGCTTCCAAACAGGCTTCAAAGTCCCCCAAGCTTGGGGGACTTTGAAGCCCTTTGGGCATACAAGAAAAGGGGGCAGAAGCTTCAGCAACGAAGCGATTAGGAGTTTTACAACACAGCCTAGCGGCCCATCTCTAATCCCATTTCTCTTTAATTGAGCTACAGATGATGCACTTCAACCAGCGATGCTACGCAGGTTCGATCGCTCAAAACTCTCTAGCAACGCGGCGTAAAGCGCTACTCAAAACTGAGAACTGGTATAACTTTGGATCTCCCTGCCCTTTTCACTCTGCTTAAGTCCTATGCTTTCTAGACATTTGGGTAAGCCAGATACCATCTACCTGGTAAAACTCTCCCCGCTGCTCAATGGTAAACCCGCCCAGCAAGAGTGCAAGCCAAAGTTGAATGAGCGGCATCTGGAGCGATCGCTGTAGTTCTGGCAGCGAGACTGCCTGGTGGTGATGTGCTTGTTGCCATTGACCAATGGCGTCTATCCAGGCTGTGACATCTTCGTCGTGGGCGATTGCGAGTGCTTCTTGCTGTGCTTGCTTCTGATCAACCTGCTCTAAAAACGCTAAGAGGTTGTCTTTCTCAACGGTGCCGATCACAGAATTGGACGACTGCGATGTTTGGTGTTTCAACGGCGAATCCCCTAAAACTGCTTCCAGATTGAGCGACATCGTGTGTCGCAAAACCTCCTGAAGCATGGCCGTTGTTAAAACTGGTTCAGCCTGGACAGGATTGTGTTTTTCTTCCCAATCCTCTAATAATTGATCGGCACGAGCCGCCAGGATGCCAGTGAGTTGAGCCAAAAGATCGCCTGCTAGCTTCAGATGCAAGTGTGGCGGCAGGAGGTTTAGCAAGTCGTCAAAGTCGCTTAGCAGTTGACGCAGATTGGCAGAGCGAGGGGACGCGATCGCGGCTTGCACTGCCAGGTCTAGGTTGCGTTTTGGCTGTTCTGCCTGTATCTTGGCGCTTTGCTGCGAAGAAATTTCCATGAGTCAGACGCTTACCAGCCCAATCCGGCAGGCTGAGTGATGGCTTGCTGAGTCTAGTTTGCTTTCCGTAGTGGCACTCCAAGTCTCTTCCAGATACTCTAAACGAGCCTCCCTTTTGGCATCGGCTTGGAGTTGGCTCGAATCGAGATTGGCAAAAGTTGGCGCTGCTAAATCCAAAAAACGGGTGATCGCCCACTCTACAACCTGAGTCTCACTCAGCCCTGTACGGGCGGCATCGTCTGGCAAGACGGCTGCAACGTGCTCAGGCAAAAACTTCAAGCTGCCTGTATTGAGCGTTGAGGAGCATCCGGGTGCTGAGCGTGCACTCATGGCTAAGACCCCAGTGAAGGACTGTACTGATTATAAGATGGCTGAAAAACAAAAATTACCTGGCCTACACTGGGCGCTTGATCAGATCATCATCGGTCATCTTTCAATGGGCATGAGGGAATAGGGCAGTGCTGCACTGGCCTTTCTTTGATGACATCCTCGAAGCGAGTGACAGCAAACCGTTGGTGCAGGTCGCTCAAAAGTGCCTTGATGTAGTCGGATACTTTGTCTGCTCTCATGCCCATGCAATGTATAGGTTTGACTTCCATGATTTTTTCATCACCTTGCCAAACCTCTGCCGCTACCGCATGTACAGGTGTATCGGCAGCTTGGCGATACAGAACCAGGATGGCAGCTGGCGCAGTTGGTCGTAGCGGTGGTTCAACTTCAATGATTGCAGACGGTTGATGGGCAACAGGCAAGGCAAGCTTTCTGTGCCTTTGCGGTTTGCGGCTTTTGTCATCCCAGTGACGGTACTGGGACTGTTCCAGCGTCCAGATTTGGGTTTTGAGGTGCTCGATCTGCCGTTCGAGCTGCTGCACTTGCTTACCACGATCGCACGCTGCCTCGTAATGAGCGATTTGTTCCACTGGAATGTAAAGGCTCTTCTTCCCATTGGGAAGGAGCTTGCCTCTGCCAGCCCGAAGCCGTGCATATTTGCAGTCTTCTTTAGCTGCCTTGGAAGCCGATCCGCCTGCTGGCGATCGCTCAAGGCGGACTCCGATGAGATAATCTCCAGCTCCCTTTAAAGTTTCCATCTCTGCTTCTAAAGAGGACAACTGGTGCTGTAAGGCTTCATTTGAGGACGGCATAAGTATTCGTGTCACAAATTGCTTTCACTATATGTAACACGAATACCTGCTCAAACATGAGATCCGAGCTAGAAGTACCGGGCTTGGTCATCGTTTAATCATTCCAGCCCTGATAGCTCTGTTCGCTTGGTCTGCAAAAATTTCTCCATGCGTTCCAGGGTCATCAGTAAGTTTTGGTGTTCTACTGGAGACATCTTATTGGCCTTTTGAAAGTTAACTGCCTGGATGCGAGCCTCAATCTTTTCTAACCCAGCGATGATGGGATGTGCTTTTGTTTGAGGCGATAGAGTCTGCTCAGGGTTTGCTACGAGTTGCTTGATTTGAGTTTTGAGGGTTTCTACGCTCCAGCCCTCTTCTATAGTCAATTTCAGCAATCGTTCTCTACACTTTTCATCCTCCACTTGCGCGATCGCTAAAGCCTTCGTATACGCAAGTTGCCCTGTGTTATACATCGCTAACACGTCTTCAGGCAAATTTAGTAGCCTTAGCCTCACTGAGACAAACGATTGCCAGGAAATGTCAGGTGCAACTTCTCTAAAGACATGTTGAATTGCCTGTTCCTGGTCTGAGGGAATCGGCGCTGCTTTTGCTTCCGCTGCATTCTTCATTTGGTACAGCAGCTTGATCACTTCAGTTTCATTGAGTTCGAGCGTGAGTGATAGCAAGTAGAGTAGTTCCTTCGTATCATCAAGCTCATTAAGGTTGCGACGGCGAGCATTCTCAATTCTCGATAGTTTGACGGCTGTAACATCATCAGTTTCAACAATATCGACCTTGATCGTGCTCAATCCAGCCTCGATCGCGGCTTCTAAACGTGACTCCCCAGCAATTAAACGTACTGAGCTATCCGTGAGCCGCTGCACCCAAATTGAGCCGCGAAACCCGTAAAGCCGGATCGATTCTACTAGCTCCGCATGAGCTACAGGATCTTTTTCGCGTCGTGACTGATAAGGGCGACGCTTGATCTGAGCAATAGGAATTTCAATCCCTTCTCTGATCGACTGGCTTCCTACTGCTCGCTCTAGTTTTTGGCGGAGTTGCTCTCGCTCTGCTTCTAAGGTCTCTACCTTTTTTTTGAGTTCTGCTTGAACATTCAGAGATTTTTGACTACTAGACAAAAATTCTCTGGCGCTTGGTCTTTGAACTGGCATTGGCATTCCTCTAATTTTTCTTGTTCAGCAAGCTTTGAATCGCATCAACAATTGGCTCAAAATCTTTACAGGCTTCATTTCCAGGACGGTAAAGATACAACGGTGCAATGCCACGATTAGCGGCATTTTCAAAATGTTTATTTTCACGAATTGCTGGGAAGCAATGAACGTCTTGATCCTCAAAAATATCCTTGATTTCGGTCGCAAACATTTGCTGATCAGCATTTTTGGCAACTTTCATGGGGACTCCTCCCAGAATCTGAGGCGGCGGAATCAGATTTAACTCTTCGGACTCACTTCGAATCATTTGAAGTAAGGAATCCACACCTGATATTTTGATACTCATAGGACTAGGAATCAGAATGTGAGTTGCTGCTGCTAAGGCGCAGTAACTCAAAACATCAAGGGATGCTGGTGAGTCAAGCAAGATCACCTCAGCCGGGGGTGGAAATTTTTTGAAGGTTTTTTGTAGCACATACTCTCTACCCGTCCGGGCTGGTAAATCGAGGGCAACCGAGACCATAATATCCCCACCTAAACATAAGCCAAACTTTTCTGGTGCTGCTTGCTTCCAGGTAGGGAAAGCAACAGGGTAGTTTCCATTAAACTGTCTTGAGAAGAGTGCAGCGCTGGTCTGCTCTGCGTCGATTGGAGACTCTAGTCCGCAAAAGCGAGCTAAAGAGCCATTAGTGTCAAGATCTACCAAAAGCGTTTTAACGCCGTGCTGCGCTAACCGATAGCCAATGTGAATACTCAAAGTCGTTTTTCCGACGCCTCCGGCGTTAGAAGCGATCCAAATTACAACTGCCTCTGCCATTGTCTTAAATCCTTTTACACGTAAATACTTTTATTAGCTTTGCAATGTGCCTGATCTCGTTGACTTCTAAAGCCTTTAATCCATCTCTGGCCTGCTCGGCTGATAGAGTTAGAAAAACGTTTTTCTAAAAAGCTGACTCTCTGAGAGAACAACGTTCTAGATAGGACTTACGCAGCCGCCCCCTTTCCTTGTATGCCCAGAGCAGGGTGTTTTCATATAAGGAAATCAAATGAGCAACGGATGGCAAACCGATGAAACGGATGAGTTAGGTGGCTTTTTGTTTGGGTTATCTGTTTCATCCGCTCCACAATCTGTTGCCAACCTTTTTTCTTCTGATACATGAAACCACCCTCTTTCCTTGTATGCCCAGAGGGCTTTAAGCCCCTAATTCTGAAAACTTTGAGTGCTTGCCCCCCGGAGCTGAGTGCTAGGGCGTGTTTTAAAACCCCCGGAAGCCCTCAACTCCCAACTTTGGGGGCTTACAAACCAGCTTCAAAGTCCCCCAGCATGGGAGACTTTGAAGCCCTTTAGGCATACAAGGAAAGGAGCCAGAAGCTATCAGCAATGAAACGATTGAAGTTTTAAAGCACTGCCTGAGAGGCTAGTTTTGCGAGAATTTGCATACGTCCTACTAAAAATACTCTACTTCGATTTTTGCTTTTCGGATCTATTTTTAATCACTTCCTGCTTATTTAACGTTGTTAGATTAGAAAAACGTTTTTCTAACGGTTGTGGCTAGCTTGTAAATTGCTTTTATTGAGTCGTGGTCTGGCTTGGAACCGTTAAAGCGCTTAAATCTTCTTTCTATAAGCGACAAGTGATACCAATTTGAATTGAAAATGCAACACACCCTGTAGGAGCAAGGCCTTGCCTTACTCCTACCCACCGATTGATCTGTAGCCGTCATTCTTTAAATTGGTATGAGAACGCGTGAAGAAAATAACGAATGCAGGCGGATTAGAGCTGAGCTGACCTACTGCTGGTCGATGAAGACTTACTTCAAACTGATGTGGGAATTTGATCGCTTTCACGAGCAGATTGATCACCACGCTAAAGACGATCAATCAGTCCTGGGGACTGTGGAGGGGGCGCAAACGATGCAATAGATCCATCAACTGCCGCCCATCTTCCAGATAGGTGACGTACTCAGTGTCACTCAGTTGAATGTTTTTCCCTTCCATATCCGCTCCGTAGTGTTCTGCTATGACCACGATCGGCGTCTGGCTGTCAAGGTTTGCGCGTTGTCGAATGCGCTGTCCGCTCACCACATGCTCCTGGATTGATTGCCGTACCTGGTTCAGCAAAATGAGAACAGGGCAGAGACTGCTGCCCCTGGTGAGGTCGATCGCATCGGCTTCATTGAGCGCCACAATGACCTGAAAGCCGTGATTACGAAGATTTTGGCTGAGGATGGGTCGTACCTGATTATCCTCCTCAACGAGTAAAATCGTGGGTGACAGGTCGCTATTCATACTAAATCTCGCTTGCTGGAAACCAGCAAGCGATCGTATTCATCTTTGACGGTTTTAAAGCACTCGCAGGAACGGGCTTCCAGTCCAGCCTGGTTCAAAATGTGAATATGTCCGCGTCTGTAGCGAATGAGTCCCATGTCCTGAAGCATTTGGGCTGCCTGGGTGACTCCCGATCGGCGTACACCTAGCATTTCTGCAATAAACTCATGAGTTAATTTCAGCTCGTTTGAAGCGATGCGACTTTGGGCCTCCAGTAGCCAGCGTGCCAGGCGCTGGTCTAGCATGTGTGCGCTGTTGCAAGCGGCGGTTTGTGAAACCTGAGCAATAAAGGCTTGCGTGTAGCGCAATAAAACGACACGCAGCTCTTGATCACGGTCAAATTCTTCTTGCAATCGCTGCGCCTTTAGTTTGATCGCTCTGCCAGAAATTTGTACGGTGTACTCTGTCTGGGTGGTCTCTTTTCTACCCATGAAAGCATTGATGCCGAGCATTTCACGGCAACCCACCACACCCGTTTCAACCACCTTACCATCGCTCATGGTAACGGTGATTGAGAGGAGACAGTCGATGGGAAAGTAGACCGCCTCAAGTGCATCGCCCGGTTCGTGAAGTCGCTTGCCTTGCTCTAAGAAGACAGTTTGGAAGGAAGGAGCAAGCCTTTGATATGCCTCAGGGGGAAACGACTCAAGGAGATAATTTTCTTTACCCATGTTGGTGTTCTTAACGTGATCGCGAACAGAATCAACCTTGAAGCTTGTTTGAACAGGCATGTTTAGATCCCGTCTTTAAAGAATTGCGGTTGTCGCAATGACAGATGTAATACCAATTTGAATTGAAAATGCGACACATCCTGTAGGGGCAAGGCAATGCCTTGCCCCTACCCACTGATTGATCTGTAGCCGTCATTCTTTAAATCGGTATAAAATTCTTGATTGCAAAATTTTGTCCATCATGAAGCGAGAGTCGGTATATCATTCGTATGCAAATTTTAACATGAAGTACTGAGTACGAATATGCATGATTGTATAGAAAAAGCTTTAAGATGAGATTGTCGTCAGCATACTAGCCACGTATGTCACCAGTAGAAAGAGTTCAATTTGACCTAGAAGCACTCAAGACCCAACGAGCACAGGTTGTTGAGGAAGGCTGGTTTTTGCAACATTGCTGGTTGGTACAGGTAAAACCCGGAGGTACTGCCCAGACCAACTGCAAGTATTGGCAGGTACGAAGCCGCCAACCGCTCTTTAATGGCAAGACCCTAAAACACCTGAAAGCGCATGAAGTGGAGGCTTACAGTGCCGCGATCGCACGGGGACGACAGCTCAAGCAGATCGATCGCCAAATTGAAAAACTGCAAAAACAGCTTGGGCAACAAACAGCCAAAACAGACGTCTTAGGTCGCTCCTTCGCATTAACCGCACAGGAACCGCCCCTCCCGGTGCCGATGCTGGTGGGTGGTCATCCGCGATCAGAGGCAGCGGCGATACAGCCTCTCACGCTAGAAGCTATTGATGCGACCGAACAAGAGCGCCTTGTCAAAGAAGTGCTTGCTAGTAGTCGGGAGCTGAGAGCTTCACTGCGGCAGTCAGTGGCGCTTTGCAGACAATTAGGGGCAAGGAATGTTAACCTGAGAAACGGCTATCCTCACATTCGGTAGCAGCGAAGTATAGAGCAGAGACGCTATCTGTAACGTCCCTACTGCTATCTGTAACGTCCCTACTGTGGATCTGCAAGATAGCGAATTTTAAATTGGTATCACTTGCCTGGGAAGCGTCATACACGCTTTAGGGCATTGTCTTAATTCATGTTGTCGCCAATTAAGCGATCAAACTCCGCTTTAATGACGGCATAACACTCACAGCTTGTCTCTTCTAACCCGGCTCGATCCAAAACGGTGATTTTGCCGTAACGAGAAGAAATGAAGCCTGCGTTTTGTAACCTAGCCGCGACATCACTGACACTGGCTCGCCGCACTCCCAGCATTGCAGATAAGAATTCGTGGGTGAGCGGAAATTCATCGGTTCCTACGCGATCGCGCGTCAAGAGCAGCCAGCGGCAGCAGCGTTGCTCAATGGAGTGAACTCGGTTACACAGCGCCGTTTGCGAAATAAAGTTAAATAGGGCTTGCGTAAAACGGTGCAGCACATTATACAGAGTGGTGCCCTGAGTGACTTGCGTTTGAAAGTCTTCAGTGCGCATTCTCAAGGCCTCTCCTGAGATTTGACAGATGCCTAAACCTGGAATTTGCGTGGCTCCCAAAAAGACGGGTAGCCCCACCATGCCTTCATTGCCGATCGTCGCCACTTCGACCAGGTCACCATTTGACGTTAACGCCAGCAGTGAGCAAACCCCTGCTAAGGGAAAGTAGACAAACTCGATCGGCACATTTGGCTGATAAAGCTCTTGTTTGAGCCTGAGAGAAACGGGTTCTAGATAAGGCTGAAGTCGTTCGTATTCTTCACTGGGCAGGCTAGCCAGCAGCCGATTGTTGACAGGTGGAAAATCTGGAGTCACAAAGGTTTGCCTGACTACGTCGCTTCTTGTCTAACGGGATAACACAGAAACGGAGGGAAACACCTCTGACGCAAGGGGAACTTTACTGTAAACAAAGAATGTACGCTAGAGTACAGCTGATAGAGAGACAATTGTACGGTGCAGTACAATTTTTGCCTTTGGCTCAATCTTCAGGAGTCTGTGCTTGTGAACGCCCTCATCCAGCATCCGCAACATCGCCTTTGCTCCCAATTTCCCAATATCGCCTTTTATGTTGTGGCACTGGTCGCTTCAACGGGCGGCATCGCCGCACTCTGTACCATTCTGGCTGCCTTACCGGCTGATTTTCCCGCCGCGATTCTGGTTGTGCTACACCTCAGCCCTCATTCCCCCAGCTACCTGCCTGAAATTTTAAGTCGGCGAACGGCGTTACAGGTCAAGCCTGCCGCAACCGGAGAGGTTTTGCGTCCAGGCACCGTTTATGTCGCGGTTCCGGCTCATCACCTGATGATGCAGCCGAACGGGACGCTGATGCTTTTGGATACACCCAAAATGAATTTTGTTCGCCCTGCTGCCGACAAACTGTTGATGTCAATGGCGACCGTTTACAAGGCACGATCGATCGCGGTAGTACTGACAGGCAACGGCTCTGATGGTGCCCTGGGTATCCTTTGCATTAAGAAGCACGGAGGGGCGACGATCGCTCAGGATCAAGCGACCTCTGAGTTTTTTGGGATGCCAGGAGCAGCCATTGCCACAGGCACCGTGGATTGGGTGTTGCCGTTAGACGCGATCGCCGACAGGCTAATGCATCTGATAGCAGCGTAGTACATTCCACTTTTTGTAGATCTACAAAAGGCGGAGTGATTTAATCCGCAAGCTTAAGCGTTGTTTGTGGTTGGTAGCCAATCAAGACACTAAATGGTTTCACTAGATTTTAATTCTTGCTCTAAATTGTCCTGACTCAAGATTTCGTTGCTCATCACGGCTTGCCGCACTAGTTTTGCTCGTCGCTTGGCATCCTCGGCTTTTTGCAACAGCAAGTCTGCCGCCTCATGCTCATTCACCTCGTGCAGATGCTTGGCGGTGTGAGTCATCAACATCTCACTTTCTTCGATCGTGCGAATACCATCCCAGAGCGACTCTTCGATCGACTGGGTCACTTCGGCTAATAGAGAGTTGAGCGAATAGGCGTGCCCAGTGTGGCAACGAAAGCGAATCAGGTTATTTTCTTTTAACTGCAACAAAATCCCATGACACTCAGGACAGGTAAAGGGAGAAAGTCCGCCTAGCTTCATAATCCCCAGCTCCAATCCATTGTCTTCTCGCGCAATGCCCACTTCGATCTCCATCTTTTCAGACATCGGTTCCTCCTGCGTGGGAATGGCTTTGTTCACTAAAGCCTCTAACAACGCTCCCATCTCGCTCATCGACACACAATAATCCGCGTCTACTGCTTGCATTGCCGCTTTGGGCATGGAGGAGTGCAGGGCATCCAACGGGTCTTGCACAATGGCAATGCCGCCGCGCTCTTTAATAGCGTACATCCCAGCCGCGCCATCATCCAGGGTACCAGATAGCACCACGCCGATCACTCGCGCTCCGTATGACCAGGCAGCAGAGCGAAACAACACATCAACCGCTGGACGAAAGCGGTTTTCTTTGGGGCCCCGCGAGAGCCTTACCCTCCCTGGCTCCACCAACAGATGGCGATCGGGCGGAGCCACGTAAATGCGACCCGGTTGAATCGGCTCCTGGTCGATCGCATGGGCTACGGCCAGAGGAGTGAACCGGGCCAAAATTTTGGGCAACAAACTTGGATAGTCTGGAGCGATGTGCCAAACAATGAAAATTGCCGCCGGAAAGTCAGAGGGCAATTGAGCAACCAGCGTTTCAAAGGCTGCGAGTCCTCCAGCGGATGCTCCAATGACGACGATATCTGGCTTTGACACACAACACTCCTGATCACCAGAAAGCTAACTCTAATGCACTACGCTAACACGCGCACTCAACAGGCGACACTACCTTAGTGCTAGTTCAAGCGTGATTAAGCGGTGGTAAGTTTGTGTTAAGGATCGTGGATTAGATAAAACCGACAAATGTTTGCAGGTAAGGGCGCACGGCCGTGCGCCCCTACGAGAAATGCCGAAGCTATTAAGTGTTTGTTCGTAAGTGCAATCGCCTGCCGATCTTGCCGTGTAATTAAAGTGCTTCCAGATCAAACTGTGCAATCAGTTGAAGTCAGGACTTACGCAGTGGCTCCCTTTTCTTGTATGCCCAAAGGGCTTTAAGCCTCCAATTTTGGGGGAACAGAGCCAATTAAACCCCCCAGCATTGGGGGTTCGGGGGCAAGTGCGTAAGTCCTAACAATAACTTATGCAATTTGACTGGGACGAAAATAAGGCAGCGCGCCTCATCAGTGCAAGGGAAGTGACACGAACCGGGCGAGAAGCTAAAAGCTCCTGCACGAACCGAACAGATTCCGGTTACTCATCTAGAATCAGCGTAGTCAACGCAGCTAACAGCGACAAAATATGGCACCCAGACGCATTTCCAGAAAAGCTCAACCTAACCCTTCGGATGATAATGCTTCGGATGGCAAGGCTCCGAGTGAGCCACAGCCGGATAGTGACAATCAAACCAGTGTCAATTCAACAGGCAGTGATCAAATCGGCAACGACCATGAAGTCTTTCCGGTCGTGGGGGTTGGTGCATCTGCCGGAGGCTTGGAAGCGTTTACCCAATTGCTGCATCATTTGTCAACCAATACGGGTATGGCGTTTGTCCTGATTCAGCATATGCCTGCCGATCGCGAAAGCGGGTTGAGTGCCATTCTGGGTAGAGCCACTGCTATGCCCGTGCAGGAAGCGCAAGAGGGGATGATAGTAGCACCCAATCAGATCTATGTCATTCCGCCCAATGTGTCAATGACGATCGTGGAGGGGGCGCTTCGGCTCAAGCCGCGCTCAAAGGCGCTCGGTGCCTTTATGTCGGTAGACGCGTTTTTGCTCTCCCTGGCAGAGGAGCGGGGCAACAAAGCGATCGGCATCATTCTGTCGGGGGGCGATTCCGATGGAGCGCGGGGGATTGAAGCGATCAAAGGGGTGGGGGGTGTCACCTTTGCCCAATCTGACAGTACGGCACAAGTCGACAGTATGCCTAACACGGCGGTTGCCACAGGCGAAGTAGACTTCGTTTTGCCGCCCGACCAAATTGCCGAGAAACTGGCAGAAATTAGCCGTCATCCCTACATTGCCAGCTCTCTCCCCGTTGCACTGGAAGTTATTCCAGCCAACAGCCAGGATGCCCTCACGGTGATCTTCAGTTTGCTGCGGCGCACCACTGGCGTTGACTTTACCCACTATAAGCAGACTACTTTAAATCGCCGGATCCAGCGACGGATGGTGTTGTACAAGCTAGAGCACCTGGAGGATTATGCTCGCTATCTTCAGAACAACGCGACAGAAGTGATGGCGCTCTATCAAGATTGCTTAATTCATGTCACCAGTTTCTTCCGCGACCCGGAAAGCTTTGATGCCTTAAAAAGCACCGTCTTTCCCGTCATTCTCAAAGATCGATCGCCCGGTACACCCATTCGGATCTGGGTAGCGGGCTGTTCCACGGGGGAGGAAGCCTACTCGATCGCCATTTGCCTGCTAGAGTTTCTCGCCGATCAGTCGCCCCGCACGCCGATCCAAATCTATGCCACTGACATCAGTGAGATGGCGATCGAACATGCCCGCAACGGTTTCTATACGGCGAGCCAGGTTGCCAATGTTGCTCCCCAACGGCTCTATCGGTTTTTTGTCCAGGTTGAGGGAGGCTATCAGATCAGTAAAGCCGTGCGCGAACTGTGCGTCTTTGCCCGCCAAAACCTGATTGGTGATCCACCCTTTTCGCGGCTGGACTTAATTAGCTGTCGTAATGTGTTGATCTATCTAGGCAACGCCTTGCAGAAAAGGCTCTTGCCCATTCTCCATTACGGGTTAAAGTCCACCGGGTTTCTCATGTTAGGTACGTCAGAAACCATCGGTGACTTTACAGACCTGTTCACGCTGAACGACAAAAAGAACAAAATTTATGCCAAAAAGCTGACAACGGCTCGACCCAATATTGAGCTGACCGCCAACTCTTATACACCAGCGATGATCAATCCCCAACTGGTCGTGGCTGGGCCTTTTCCCAACGACTTAGAGCTGCAACGAGAAGCCGATCGCATTGTGTTGAATCAATACGCCCCCGCTGGAGTAGTGATTGATGCCAACCTGGAAATTCTGCAATTTCGGGGACAGACCAGCCCCTACCTGGAACCAACACCGGGTCGCGCCAGCTTAAACCTGTTGAGCATGGCGAAAGATGAATTGCGGCGAGAGTTGCAATCTGCCATCTATCAGGCAAAACAACAGAATTTGCCCGTCAAGCGAGATGGCTTACCCGTGAACATTTACCCCGACGGAGGAACAGCCTCGCAGCAGATGCGGCAAGTCGCCATCAAGGTCACCCCTTTTCAGTTGGGGAACGCTCAGGAGTGTTTTTTAGTGCTGTTTGAAGATGCTCCGATGCTGGAGTTACCCCCTATAACCGACGATGGCAGCAGCACCCCAAAGCGCAAGGCCAGAGAAACTCAGGAGATCAATCGGCTTAAACAAGAACTGGCCGCAACGCGAGAGCATCTGCAATCGATCATTGAGGAGCAACAAGCCACTAATCAAGACTTGCGCGCCGCTAACGAAGAAATTTTGTCGAGCAATGAAGAGTTGCAGAGTACGAATGAGGAATTGGAGACGGCAAAAGAAGAAATTCAGGCGGTGAATGAAGAACTGAGCACCGTGAATGACGAGCTGCGCCGCCGCACCCAGGAAGCCACTCAAGTCAGCAACGATTTGCAGAATTTACTCAACAGCATTCAGATCCCCATCTTAATGCTGGGTGCGGATCTGCAAATTCGGCAGTTTACCCCCGCCATTGAAGGTATTTTTAACCTGATCTCGACCGACGTTGGGCGACCCCTGAGCGACATTACCCACAAGCTGAATCTGCCCAACTTAGAGCAACAAATTTTGGAGGTGATTCGGACGCTCAATTTAAGGACTCAGGAGATTCAAGACCGGGATGGACACTGGTATCATTTGCAAATTCGTCCCTATCGCACGCTCGACAACAAGATCGATGGGGCAGTATTGGTCTTGATTGATATTGATGAACTCAAACGCGGTAATGCCCAATTGCTCCAAGCCAGAAGCTACGCCGCTGCGATCGTCGAAACTATTTGGGAACCGCTGCTTGTGCTCAATGATGAGTTGCAGATCATCACCGCCAATTATTCATTCTACGAGGCGTTTCAGGTTGCGCCTGTGCAAACCGAGCAGCAGTCGCTGTTTGAACTGGGCGACGGACAGTGGGACATTCCCCAACTGCGATCGCAGCTTGAAGCGATTCTTGCTGACAATACCCAGTTTCAAGATTTTGTGGTTGAGCATCATTTTGAACAAATCGGACGTAAAGTCATGCGGCTCAAAGCGCGCAAAATGCCCAAGATTGATAGCACTCAGATGATTCTACTGGCGGTCGAAGACATCACTAATTAGCCGTTAGAAACGGTAGCCTGACGGTTGTTGTGCATATTTCAGGCGATGCAGTACTTACAGTAGTGATTGTTTGGCTAAGCCACAGTCCTTTGAGAACGGGTGTGAGGTTTTGGAGGTATGGAAGCGATTCAATAATGGTTAGTTTCATGCGTATGGATTCCTCAACACTGCATGCTGATTTCGCCGCTGCGCTCAGTGGGGTTTGTCAGGTTATTGATTGGGATTATGGCGAAGTTTGGCTACCCAATCTAGAAATAAATCTACTCGAACTCAGTCCAGTTTGGCATGGGCACCCAAACCGAAGCTCCGATCGCCTGGAAGACTTGAGAAAGTTTAGAGCCTGTAGTGAAAAATTTGCTTTATCCATTGACGAAGGCTTGCCAGGAAGAATTTGGCGATCGCGACAGCCTGAGTGGATTAACGATGTTTCCATGCAGTCAGAAAGTTACTTTCTGCGTAACCAAATTGCGAAAGCATTCAGCATTAAAGCTGGCTTTGGCTTTCCAGCGTTCTGTGAACAAGAAATCATAGGGATTTTCGTCTTTTTCACCGATTGCGCTTGCGAGAAAAACACTGATTTAATTGAACGTGCGATCGCGGCGGCAACTTTATCCATTTCATAAGTTGATCACTTTTGGCTCCACTGTTGCCTCTAGCACAGCGCAGCAAAAGTTCTGCAACGTCGGTTGCAAGAGTGCTGAGTGCTGTAGCTTGCTTCCGCTTTGCGGTGGACTGAGTAGCGCTCAAGCATGTTGCATCATTTTAAGCTCATACCGATTTAAAGAATGACGGCTACAGATCAATCGGTGGGTAGGGGCAAGGCATTGCCTTGCCCCTACAGGATGTGTCGCATTTTCAATTCAAATTGGTATCAGAGCAAGGCTTCAGCCTACAGATAGATAACAGAAGGGAGATCTCCGTCAAAAGTGGTAGGTAGCTCTCTCTCTATTTTTCCCGTAAGATGCGCTCCCAACCCAAATCGCATCGGCTACAACAACTCGCGATCGCTCAATTCGTGCGGGAACTGCGCGCTATAATGCAGCTCTCCCAAGAAAAGTTTGCTGACGAATTAGGCATGACCTTTGCCACCATCAATCGGTGGGAAAATGGACGCGCCACGCTGTCTCCTTTAGCACTCAAGCAAATTGACACATTATTGAACCAACTGGCTCAGGCCCCTAATGTAACGTTGCGGGAACGGAGCCAGGCTCTTCGAGGCAAATATTTTCTGGCAAAGGAAGCAAACGCATGAGGGGTGGAAGGAGAAACCAGAGCAGTCGCTTGCTTCACTTTGGGATAGCCATTTTCAGTGTGGTTGTAGCACTGGGACTGACGAAGCTGCTGGCACCGTGGCTCTATCCCACCGTTACGCCCCTCTTTTTTGTGGCAGTTATGGTCAGTGCGTGGGTGGGAGGCTGGGAAGCGGGGTTGCTGGCGACCGTTTTGTCCATGCTAGCCATTGGCTACTTCTGGATTGAGCCACGCTACTCCTTACAAATTTTTGGCATTAGAACGATCGTGCAGTTGGGCCTGTTTGCGATCGCAGCAGGAGTCATCAGCTGGCTCAGTCGGTCACGCTACAGGGCACTCGCCGATGCTAGAGCACACGATCAGACGCTCCGAGAAACTATGGAACGCGAGGCAGCAGCGCGAACCAGGGGCAGTCAGACGGAGGAAGCACTTTGGCAAAGTGAAGCCCGCTTTCGTGCAGTAGCGGCGAACCTGCCCCAGGGAGCGGTGTTTGTGGTCGATCGCGATTTGCGCTATCTCCTGGCGGAGGGCAAAGCGCTTGAAGATGCAGGCATGACGTCTGAAGACCTGGTGGGTAAAACCATTTGGGAGGCACTCGACCTAGACCTGGCGGCGACCTATGAACCCAACTACCGCCAAGCGCTAAAGGGTGAACCGTTTAGCCATGAGCATGACAGCCACGATCGCCACTACATTTCTCACGGCACTCCATTGGTGAACGATCAGGGTGAGATCTATGCCGTGCTGGCAATATCCTATGACATCACTGATCGCAAACGCCGCGAAGCCAACCTTGTCTTTTTAGCTGAAATCCAGAACGACTGCGCCCATCTCACCACGGCTGATGCCATGATGCAAACCGTTGGTGCGAAAATCGGCTCCTATTTGAATCTTTCGATCTGTGCCTTTGTAGATGTGGACGAGGCCCAGGATCGGGCGATCGTGCAGCACAACTGGCATCGAGCAGACGCACCAAACCTAATGGGCACGTATCGCATTTCTGAGTTTGTATCGGAAGCATTCTACATTGCGGTACGGGCTGGAGAGATTGTCATCGTTAACGATACGAATACAGATCCGCGTACCCATGCAGAGAACTGTGCCGCACTTAACATCCAGGCATTCATCCACGTGCCATTTCTGCGCGATGGGCAATGGAAGTTTCTCTTCAACGGGTATGACTCGCGTCCGCGTCAGTGGCGAGCGGATGAGATTGATTTATTCCGTGAACTCGCTAACCAGATCTTTCCACGCCTGGAGCGTGCTCGCGCAGAGGAAGCCACTGCTGCCGATCTGCGAGATACGCAACTGCTGCAAGAACTGGGGGCACGATTCGTCACAGAAGGCGACATTCAAACCCTGTATCAAGAGATTTTGTCTGCCGCGATCGCGCTCACCCGCGCCAATGGCGGAACGGTGCAGATGCTTGACAGTGCAACGCAGAAGTTGCTGACGCTTGCCAGCCAGGGCTTTAGTCGCGCTGTCTTTGAGCATTTCTACCGCCTTGATGCCAGTTCCAACACCTCCTGCGACATTGCCCTGAGAACGGGCGATCGCACCTTTATTGATTTTGATGTCCCCGCTAGCGAAGACCCCGATGGTTCACGCCGAATGCATCTGGAGGCGGGTTATCGCTCGGCTCAGTCCACGCCGCTGATCACCCGTTCTGGCAGGGCGATCGGCATGGTTTCCACCCATTGGAGTGACCACTATCGACCCAGCGATCGCGAGTTGCGGTTCCTCGATCTCCTGGCGCGTCAAGCCGCCGACCTGATTGAGCAACGGCAATCTGAGCAAGCCTTGCGCGACAGTGAAGCACGATTGCAATTGGCTTCAGCCGCCTCTTGCCTGGGAGTGTGGTTTTGGGATCTGGAAATGGGTTGCCTCACCTGGTCTGAACAATGTAAGGCGCTGTTTGGTTTACCACCGGACACGGAGATGTCTTACGACACCTTTCTGGCAGCCCTGCACCCAGATGATCGCGATCGTGCACACGCTGCCGTGACTCATTCCATTAACCATCACGCCGACTACGACATTGAATACCGCACCTGTTGGCAAGACGGTAGCGTACATTGGATTGCGGCGAAAGGTTCCTGCACCTATGACCTGACAGGTAAACCCATACGGATGACAGGGGTCGCACTGGATATCAGCGATCGCAAACAAGTCGAATACGAGCGAGAGCAACTCCTGAGCCGAGAGCAATACTACACCACCAAACTGCACGAGTTGAATCAAGCGGCGATCGCGCTCAACGCTACCCTCTCTATTGAAGCCGTGCTAAACGTTGTAACGGCACAAGCCTACCGCATCATTGGTACTCATCAAGCGGTGATCAACATCGTGTTTGAGCAGAACTGGACGGAAGCGATTACCGTCGCTCACCTCTCGGATAAATATGCCCAGTGGCGAGACTACGACGCACAAATAGACGGGACGGGCATCTATGCCCTGATTTGTCAGATCAGCCAACCCATCCGCATGACTCAAGCTGAACTGGAAGCGCATCCTCGCTGGCGGGGCTTTGGTGCAGAAGCTAGAAACCATCCTCCCATGCGGGGTTGGTTAGCTGCACCGTTAGTCGGGCGAGATGGGCAAACCGTTGGGCTGATTCAACTTTCCGATAAATATGTGGGTGAGTTTACTGAGGAAGACGAAGCGCTGCTGGTGCAACTGGCGCAGATGGCATCGGTAGCGGTGGAAAGTGCGCGATCGTACCAAGGAGAACAGCACGCACGGAAATCAGCCGAAGCTGCACGAGAATCAGCTGATCGCGCCAATCGCGTCAAGGATGAGTTTTTGGCGGTGTTGTCTCACGAGTTGCGATCGCCCCTTAACCCAATCCTCGGTTGGTCGAAACTCTTGCGACAAGGCAGACTAGACGCCGCAAAAACCGAGCAGGCACTCAAGACGATCGAACGCAACGCCCAACTGCAATCGGAACTGATTGAAGACCTGCTGGATGTCTCCCGCATTTTGCAAGGAAAACTCAGTCTCAACATTAGCGCAGTCAATTTAGCAACGGTGATGCGAGCGGCAATGGAAACGGTGCGTCTGGCGGCGGAAGCCAAAGGGATAGAAGTGAAGTGTGAGTTGAGAGGAGTGGCGAGTGAAGAACCAGACCTCCCCGCACCTCTCCCTGCTGACTTGTCAGCCTTTATGGTTTCGGGTGATGCTACTCGCTTACAACAAGTCGTGTGGAACTTGCTTTCCAATGCGGTGAAGTTTACCCCTGCTGGGGGGCATGTGGCAGTGAAACTGGCATCAGTAGACAATCAAGCTCAAATGACCATCCGTGATAATGGCAAAGGCATTGCGCCAGAGTTCTTACCGCATGTCTTTGACTATTTCCAGCAAGAAGATAGCGCCACCACGCGCAGGTTTGGTGGCTTAGGGTTAGGGTTAGCGATCGTCCGCCAGATTGTGGAACTGCACGGCGGCACCGTTTGGGCAGAGAGCCAGGGCGAAGGGTTAGGAGCCACGTTTACGGTCAGGCTACCGTTAATAAAAAGACAGGAAGATGGGGAGACGGGGGGATGGGGAGAAAATGCTCACACCCCACACCCCACACCCCACGCCCCTCTCACTGGTTTACACATTCTGGTGGTGGATGATGATTCTGACTCGCGTGACTTCATTGCCTTTGTGATCGGGCAGGCGGGGGCAACCGTAAGCATCGCGGCTTCTGGGGCAGAAGCCATTGCCCTGCTGCTGCAATCCCAAGTCGATGTGCTGCTGAGTGATGTTGGGATGCCGGATATGGATGGCTATATGCTGATGCAGCAGGTGAGAGGTCTTCCACCTGAGCAAAATGGACAGGTGAAGGCGATCGCTCTCACCGCCTACGCTGGAGACTTTAACTACCAACAGGCCTTGCAAGCCGGATTTCAACAGCATGTGAGTAAACCCATTGCACCAGAAGCGTTGGTGAAGGCGATCACCGCTCTATTGAGGGGCAACCCATGATGCCCGAACCCCAACCACACCCGAAACGGCCAGCAGTGGCGTTTCAAATGGAACATAGAAGCCAGCAGCTCTAAAACGGATTGAAGCGTGGTCACTATCATTTCAAGCTCTGTAGAAAAAAGGCCTAAAAAGGAACAGCCGTTTAAGTCCTGAAATGGTATGACTATTGCAGCAAAAGTAAGTCTCCTGGCAATCTGGTTATCGTTCAAAGTCGGCTAGGGAACGATAAAGGTGCTTCACGTATTGCTGGAGGCAGCGAGATGACCGAATGGAATTTAAGGACATGGGTTTTGCTGAGCAGTGTTATGTGGGTATTCGGTGGTGTGCAACCGATCGCCGCTCAAGTTGTTCCTGATGCCACGTTGCCTGCTGGAGAGCGATCGCAAGTCACAGGCAACCCTAACGTGCAAATTGATGGTGGGGCAAGGCGAGGCGGCAACCTGTTCCACAGCTTCAGTCAGTTCTCTGTGCCAACGGGAGGCTCTGCTTATTTCAACAATGCCGCTGATGTGCAGAACATTTTCAGCCGCGTGACGGGTGGGTCAGTCTCGAATATCGACGGGCTAATTCGGGCAAATGGGGCGGCAAATCTATTTCTGCTCAATCCCAACGGGATTTTGTTTGGCCCAAATGCATCCCTCAACATTGGCGGTTCCTTTGCGGCAACGACTGCTAATGCGATCGGCTTCCCCAATGGTGAGGTGTTCAGCAGCGACGCGACGCAACCATTACCGAGTCAATTGCTCACTGTAAATCCCAATGCCTTCTTCTTTAATCAACTGACACCCAAGCCGATCGTCAATCAATCAACATTCAACGGCACAGGTTTACAAGTTCCAGTGAAACAGAACTTATTACTGGTTGGTGGCGCTGTGCAATTCGATAACGGACGGATAGCGAGTCCGGGCAGTTATGTCGAGTCAGGAAATGTGGGTGGAGTAGGAACCGTTGGTTTGTCAACTACTTCCGAAGATTGGCAACTGAGTATTCCCGATAGTGTTGTGCGAGCAGATGTCTCTCTCAGTAATGACTCCCGAATCAACGTTCTTGGTGGGGAAGGTGGGAGTATTGCAGTCACAGCCCGAAACGTTTCCTTGAGTGAGGAAAGCAGATTTCGGGTAGGAATTGATGCTGATTTGGGCTTTGTTGGCGCTCAAACAGGGGGCATTCAGATTGATGCGACAGAAACAGTCAATTTGTTTAATGCGGGCTCGATCCGCATTGAAGTACTTCCTAGGGGCACAGGTAATGTGGGTGACATGACGATCACGACCGGATCGCTTTTTCTCACTGGGGTTTCTCGACTAGTTGCTGCTACGAGCGGACAGGGAAGCGTAGGAAGTATAAATATTCATGCCCGCAATACGGTCTCTTTCGATAGCAATAGCTACATACTTAACGCTGTGCAAAATGCGGCTATCGGTAATACTGGCGGTATCAACATTACTACGGGATTGCTTTCTCTTACAGGAGGTACTGAACTAGTTTTCAGCGTGAGAGGGCAGGGAAACGTAGGAAGTGTGAATATTCATGCCCGCGATACGGTCTCTTTGGATAACAGTAAGGTATTTAATACCGTAGAGCCAACGGGTATTGGGAATGCTGGTAACATCAGTATCACGACGGGGGCACTTGCTTTCACAGACGACGCTGCACTGATTTCCAGAACGGAAGGACAAGGAAATTCCGGCAATGTATCTATCAACGCCCGCGATCGCATCTCTTTAGATAACAGTGCGATATTCAATACCGTGGAACCAACGAGTATCGGTAATGCTGGCGATATCGCTATCACGACAGGGTTACTTACGCTCACAGGGGGCAGTTACCTGCTTGCCAACACGAGTGGACAGGGAAACGCAGGCAGTGTGACTATCAATGCCCGCGATCGCGTCTCCTTAGACAGCAGTACTATATTTAATACTGTGGAACCAACAGGCATCGGGAATGCTGGCGCTATTAACATCACTACGGAATCACTATCTCTCGTGAAGGGTTCTCAAATGATTGCTGGAACCTCGGGACAGGGGAATGCTGGTGACGTTACAATTAATGCCCGCGATCGCGTTTCCGTGGACGGTGAGTCTTTGGATGGAACTATAGCCAGCACTATCTTCACGCAAGTGAATCCAGGTGCTTTCGGTCAGGGTGGCAATGTGGCGATCGCAACGGGAACGCTGTTTCTAACCAACGGGGGTGCTATCAATACTGCAAACACAGGTGGTACAGGCGATGCCGGTCGCGTTACCATCCAGGCACGTGACTCTGTGCAGATTCGTGGCACAGCGCCTAGTTATACTTATCTCCGCAGTGGCGTGTTTACCTCGGCAACGCCAGGATCGGTGGGAAACGGCGGGGATGTCAGCCTTGCAACAGGCTCACTCTCCGTTTCCGACCAGGGAAGAATCATTACAAATGCTGAAGGGCAAGGCGATGCCGGCAATATCCAGATTCAAGCGAGTGGTGTTGTCTTGTTTGATGGTGGCGATGCTATCAGTACGTTCGATTCAGAAGCAGCAGGTAGGGGCGGTGATATTGAGATTGAGGCGCGATCGCTCTCTGTTCTGAATAACGCTCAACTCTCAGCTTCCACCACTGGCAACGGGAATGCGGGCAATATTACAGCCAGTGCCGATACGGTGACTGTGAACAGCGGTGGACAACTGCTCACCACAACATCTAGTAACGGTCGAGCAGGCGACATTACAGTGAAGACTCCAAACTTGCAATTATCAGGCGCAAACAGTGGTCTCTTTGCTGGCACGACCAGTGCCGGAGATGCGGGTAATTTAACAATTCAGCCACGCGGAAACGGGCAAAGTGTCCAAGTGAACCTTCAAGATGGGGCGCAGATTTCTGCCTCCACCGCCAGCAGCGGTCGCGGAGGACAATTAACAATCGCTGCTCCCGAATCCATTACTTTAGCAGGGAATGGTTCCATCATCGCCGCTGGAGCGGGGGGCATTGGGGCAGGTGGAAATTTAAGTCTCCGCACTGGAAGTCTAAACATTCAAGACCAAGCGGAAGTCACGGTGAGTAGTTCCGGTACTGGCACGGCGGGTTCTCTATTTGTGGATGCGAATCGCATCTTCCTTAACAATCAAGGCAGCATCCGTGCCGATACAACGGGCGGTGGTGGAAATATCAATCTGCGATCGCCTTTCATCCTCCTCCGTAATGGCAGCAACATTACCACCAACGCTACGGGCAATAACGTTCCTGGCGGTAACATTGCTATTGATACCCGCTTTCTGGTTGCGGTGCTCAGTGAAGACAGCAATATCAGTGCCAACTCTGAAGATTTTCAGGGCGGCAACGTTCGCATTAATGCCTTTTCCATCTTTGGCATTCAACCCAGTCTGGTTGCCACCCCTTTCAGTGACATCACTGCCACAGGTGCAACGTCAGCGTTGAGCGGCACAATCGATGTCATTACCGCAGGCATTGACCCGACTTCTGGTTTAGTGGCGCTACCCACTGATCTTGCAGATGCATCAGGATTAATTGCTCAAGGCTGTCCTGCCGATAATGGCAACTCGTTTGTCATCACGGGTCGCGGTGGGTTGCCGCCCACGCCGGAACAACAGCTAGACGATGATGCGGAGTGGAGCGATCAACGGAGGCTGGTCGTAGCTGGGATAGGAGGACAGGGAGACGCGGAGATGCGGAGACGCGGAGACGTTCAAAATTCAAAATTACCCTACACCCCATCCCTCATCCCCCACACCCTACACCCTACACCCTACGCCCCAATCGTCGAAGCAACCGGAATACAAATCACTTCCAATGGAAAAATCTTTCTAGTCGCGATCGCCCCCAACCCAAGCGTACAGAATTGGTTCAATCAGCCAGGCACTTGCAGCGGTAAGGTCGTAAACCACTTAAAGTAGATCGATCGCCCTGTGCTTCCGCTATCCCACTCAAGTACATCTGACAAGAGATGTAATGTTGGAGCGATGATAGCTGTAATCGCAACGATCCAGCGTAAAGGTATTGCCATCCGCAACTTTCCTCAACTGAGCCTGCATGTAACGGGTCTGTTGAGCGGAGACAAATAACATTCAAACGAAGCGTGAAGACCTTATTCGCCGCTCCAACAGAATTGTTATACGGCGATCATTGGTAGTTTGTGGCGCAAAGTAGGCATTACGCGTTTACTTAAGGATTAATGGTGTCAGAACAGGAGCCATTAACATTTCAAACTCCAGATTCGTTGCGCTAACTACATTTTCGACAATCTTACCATTCTGTAGCCGCATGACGTGGGTTTCAATGAAGGTGATATCTCGATTCGTTGCAGGAAGACCAAAGAACTCCTTGGCATGTTTCTGTACGGATCGGAATCGAACGACCACGCGATCGCCCGATGCAAACATATCTTCAATGATCATCTCTAAACCTGGAATCGGAGGAAAGGCGTCGAAAAAGCTGCTGAAAATTTGCTGGTACTGCTCACGTCCATTGATCGGACCATCTGGTTTCAATCCGGTGATCGCCTGCACCTGTTTGTCTAGAACGTCTGCTGCTACGGACATATCGCCCCTACCCAAAAATTGCTCAACAAAAATACGAGCGATCGTCAAGTTTTGTTCTTCTGTTGGAGTCATTGTCGTTGTTTCCTTTTGTCATAACACTGCAATCAAATATCACAAACCTGATTACCAGGGCAGCGCGATCACCCCACCCAACTTCCGCATTTCGGCAAAAAACTTGCCCTGTGCGCCGTCATCAGGCAACGTTGCTAGATACATTGCCGTTTCCGCACCTTCATCGACGGTGAAGGGTGCATTAGAACCACCCATATCGGTTTTTACCCAGCCAGGAGAATAAGCGTTTACCAAAATGTTGGTTCCCTGAAGTTCCTTTGCCAGGATAGCCGTCAGTCCATTTAGCCCAACTTTGGAAAGGCGGTAGGAAGGAGCCAATGGATAGTCATCGCTACCCATCAACATCAGAGAAGCCATCTCGGTAGAAACATTGACAATTCGCCCGTAGTGTTGTGCTTGCATCAAGGGCAACAGGGCTTGGGTCATGCGAGCAACTGCTAGAACATTGGTTGCAAAGGTTGCCAGCATCGTTTCCATTTGAACCGTTAATAGGCTAGATTCCTCTGGCTGCATCGTTGGGTTAATCCCTGCGTTGTTGACCAAAATATCGGCTCGTCCATAGGTTTGCTGCAACCAAGTGGTGAACTGCTGCACACTGATATCGCTCGTCACATCCAGGGGATGATAATCCACTGGAATGCTCTCACCGGATAATCGCTGTTGGGCAGCAAGACCCTCTTGCTCCTTACGGCTCGTCAGTACAACTTGAATATCCTCTTTCTGGGCTAACTGACGGGCGATCGCATAGCCTAACCCCTTATGGCTACCAGTGACCACTGCAACTCTCGGCATCATATTCATCAAAAAATAGATCTTGGATTCGCAATGCTGTTACGGTAGCAACCTTTAGACTAGTGAACAAGTCGATATTACACATGAATACTATTAATGAAATCAATAAACTTAGCAGCGATCGACCTGAATCTGCTGGTTGCGTTTGAAGCATTGCTAGAGCAGCGTAGCGTCACTAAGGCCGCTGAACAGCTTCAAATTGGACAGCCCGCCATGAGCGCAGCGCTCAATCGTTTGCGGGTCTTGTTTGAAGATGAATTGTTTGTCCGATTAGGGCGACAAATGGAGCCAACCCTCAAAGCTTTGGCGATCGCTCCAGGCATCTTGGCGGCATTGCAACAGATTCGCCAAACCATTACATGCAGTCAGACATTTGATCCGACCTCCAGCGATCGCACCTTTGCCATTGGCAGTTCAGATTACACAAGCTTTGTTCTGGTGCCACTGCTGCTGGAATTTAGCCATCAAGTCGCCCCATCGCTCAACTTCCAGATGATTGGATTTGAGAAAGACAGCGTTGGAGGGTTGTTAGAACAAGGAGCGATCGACATTGCATTGGGCGTTTTTCCCAACCCACCCCGGCAAACCCAATGGGAACCGATTTTTGAAGAACGATTTGTGGGAATTGCCCGTCAAGGGCACCCAGAACTGAGGCAGGGAACCATGAGTTTGGAAACATTCACTCATCTCTCCCATGCCCTGACAACTCTGCGGCGAGATACCGTTGGTGAAATTGATCAAGCCTTAAGTCAGCGGAATTTAGAGCGTCGCATTGCCTTAACGACTCCGCACATGCTGACCTTGCCCTTTGCGATCGCATCCAGTGACTTGGTAGCAGCACTTCCTCACCGCATCGCTCTTCGTTTAGCAACGGTCTGCAACTTGACAATCTTTGAACTTCCAATCAAAACAAAACCGTGGATGGTTTCCATGCTTTGGAGTGCATTGAACGATCAAGATGAAGCAAACCGTTGGTTACGCAAAGCAGTTAAAACGATTTCCCAAAAGATATGGGCAAGCTGAACTGGTAGAGGGCAGTCCCAATACCCCCAATATTCACTCAACCTAGAACATCGACAAGTGAGGTTTGCATTGCGCCCCGCCAAAAATTTAGCTGTATAACGGCTCAAATCAGCGGCGGCAGACAACCTTGAACTTAGCACCAACGACTCTCAACCGTCCGCTGCATTTGAATTGTTAGACCGCGCCCAACGAAATGTTTCTCAACTACGATCGCAAATCAAAACACCAATTGGAGAGAATAGGGCTAGGGAATGTAGATCCGCCCCACTCCCGTATAGTTATCAATATCGAACAGAATCTCAACTAGACGACTGGCACATCGTTCACGATAATTTTGTTCATCAAGTCTCTCTTTATTGCCAATCGTCACAATAGGGAGCGATGTCAGTGTACTGTTTTCCCGGATCACTTGCTCCAGCGAATCGTCCCCTTTCATATTCCGATTTGCAGTCAGGATAATCATTTGATTGTCTTAAGCGACCTGCCAAACTAAACGATCGCTGCTGTTTTCGAGTAAACCAACTTCCTCAAACCCAATGAAGCGAATCGGTATCAGTTCGAGCCATCCTTCAGCCGCGATCGTGCCCCAGAGTAAGGTTGCCTGTCCTCTCAAGTTGTAGTCGAGCAGAAAATTCATACCTTGGACTCAAGCCTATCTTTCCAAGCTTGGAGTTTAGAACGGATAGCTTCTTGACCCGGTTTCGGGGGTGTTGCAGCAAGATGGGCAAAGTGTTTTCGATTGCGTTCTTCCCAATATTGCCGATTGTCTTCCGCAATTTGCAATACTTGTTGGTATTCAGCTTCTACCTCACTTTGATGAGCTTCGATGTAGGAAAGCGCAGCATCAACTTGAGCATCTGTGAGACAGAGCTTTTCGCGAATGAGCTTTGCAGGATAGCCAGCTATGAAGTAGTCCATCACATCATAAAGCGTGATGCGGGTTCCTGTGATTGTCAGACCACGCTCTGTTCGCGTAATCTCTGGTTGCCCAGTGCCTAATGCAGCTATACTAAGACTCCTTGAGTTAACTGCTTCGCCTATATTTTAGCTCAAACCTAATCCTGAAAGGTTGGGAGTATTATCAACCGAACGCATTCACAGTGATTCACGGAGTTTTGCGATCGCTTTCAGGATTGCTTCTCGGTTCTTGCGGGATTGCATCCATTTTGGCAGTCGAGAAAATAAGCTACGATTCGACCACCCATACTGCTTATCAGGTCAAGTGCAGCGCCTTGTTCTGCCTCGTGCTCATCTTCTTAATCTTTACCTAAGCCACCGTTGGGCACCAATAGCCTGCATGATGAGTTCGACAGCCAGTGCAGCTAAAATCATGCCTGTAACACGCTCTAAGATTGCAGCACCGTTATTACCGATGATTCGTAAAATCGGATTAGCCAGCAGCATCAACCCATAGATGATGGTCATAATGAATACAACAACACAAGCTGTTACCGCCTGTGATGAGATTGAATAGATCTGATTGTCTGTCAGCAAAACCACAGCCATGATTGCTTCTGCTCCTGCGATAGACGGCACCGCCAGCGGAAAAACCGCAATATCATGACCCTTTTCAGGTGTTGCTGATGGTTCGTGCGAAAAGCCGAAAATCATTTGCAAGGCAAGCAATAATAAGATCAAACCGCCTGCAACTTGCAAAGAAAGCAACTGAATTTTCATCGCCGACAGAATTGCTTGTCCTGCTGCAATAGACCCTAATAAAATTACTGTGGAGTAAACAACAGCCTTAAGCGCGACTTACGGCGCTGCGTTTGAGCTAGATGTGCCGACAACGAAGCAAAAAAAACAGGTGTTCCGATCGGTTCGATTGTCACCCACAACGTCAGGAAATCACTCAGTGCTTTATCAACCATGCCTAAAGTTTACATGGTCAAAGCTTAGTAAGGCGTATCCGGTAATTGGAGGATACGCTGACGTGGAGACAGAGGGCCACGGAGACGAGATCGTAAACCTCTCAGCGTCATTCTGAATGACTTCCTTAACCTCCAGATGCACCATACTGAACGGCTTAAATTGGATTAACTTATCTATCTAGTCTGGTCTGGCTTTGCAAAACCTGCGACGATAAAGTACAAACCCAGCCAAAAACCGATATTCGCTGCTATCAGCATCGGAAGGAGCCACACAATGTCATGAATGAGGGATACCGGGGCGGGCAAATCAATCGCGTCATACAACGCCTCTTTTCAGGCAGGGGATGGTGGCGATCGCTCCCTTTGGCTCTGTTGGGATGGCTCGTCGCGATTAGCTTGCACGCTGGGATTGCAGGTGGTTTTCAAGAGGCTGGTAACTGGAAGGCGGAGGATATAGAGCGGATCAAGATGGCATCAAAGACCCTGCCGTCTTCTACAATTTCTCCTTTCGCCCAAGTGCAACAGGCAGAAGATTACTATCAGGCAGGGCGACTTTTGGACGCGATCGCCCTCTGGCAACAAGCCGCCACCAGTTACGAAACGAACGGTGATCGCCTAAATCAAGCACTCGTTCTCAGCTTCCTCGCCACCGCGTTTGCCGATTTGGGACAGTGGACACAGGCGAATGACGCGATCGCGACCAGCCTTGCCCTCATTCCAAACTCCAAACTCCAAACTCCAAATTTACAACTCTTTCTCGCCCAGGTTCTGACTACTCAAGGAAAGCTACAACTGGTTCAAGGGAAAGCCTCTGAAGCGTTGGCAACTTGGGAACAGGTAGAAGCTGTCTACCGTAAAATAAACGATACCAGCGGAGTGTTAGGGAGCCAGATCAATCAGGCAAGGGTTTTACAGGCAGAGGGGTTGTACAGACGAGCGACGAATCTACTGACGCAGGTGGGGCAGTCCCTCCAAGGTCAACCCAATTCGCGTCTCAAAGTGACAGGATTGCGAAATCTCGGCAAGATGTTGCGGTTAGTTGGCAATCTAGAGCAATCTCGGACTGTCCTGGAACAGAGTTTAGCAATCGCCCAGAAACTTCAAGGCAAAGTACCTACATCCGATATCAGCGGTATTCTGTTCAGTTTGGGAAACACGGTTCGCTCCCAGGGAGAAACGGATGCAGCCCTCGACTTCTATCAAAAAGCTGTAGCGCTTGCTCCCTCGCTTACAGTAAAAACTCAGATTCAACTTGCCCAATTCAATTTGCTAGCAGCCAGCGATCGCCCAACAGCAGTTGATCGCTGGCTGCCGCAAATTCAATCTCAGCTTGCCCAGTTACCTCCTGGTCGGCTAGCTGCGTATGCCCGCATTGACTTGGCTCAAAGCGCCATCAAAATCAGCCGTGATGGGAAGGTGGCATCTCCCAATCTTCTTAAAGCCGCAGCTCAGGAACTTGCTACGGCGCTTCAACAGGTTCGCATGTTGGGCGATCGACGTGTTGAATCCTACGTGCTTGGAACCTTGGGCAGTTTGTATGAAGGCACCCAGCAATGGGACGCTGCCAAAACGCTGACACGACAGGCGCTCAGTCTCGCTCAGTCGATTAACGCGCCTGACATTGCCTATCAATGGGAATGGCAACTCGGACGAGTGTTCTGTCAAGGCACGCAGTCCTGTACATCCACAGGAGATCTACACAACGCTACTGCTGCCTATGGTTCAGCGGTCAAAACCTTGCAATCCCTTCGCAGTGATTTGGCAGCAATTAATCCAGAGGTACAATTTTCGTTTCGAGAAAGCGTCGAACCCGTTTATCGACAGTTTGTAGAACTGCTGTTGCAGACTGACAGCAACGCGCCCAACCAGTCAAACCTGAAACAAGCGCGTGAAGTGATCGAAGCGCTGCAATTGGCAGAACTTGACAACTTCTTTCGAGAGGCTTGTACCAACGCGCGTCCCGTCAACATCGACCAGATCGATCCGCAGGCAGCGGTCATTTACCCCATCATGCTGCCCAACCAGTTAGCCGTCATTGTGGCACTGCCCAACCAGCCCTTGCGCTATCACAAGACATTGCTACCCCAGGTGGAAGTCGAACACCGTCTCACTCAAATGCGTCAAGCGCTCAGACCCACTGCCTTTGTGGAGGATTGGTTGCCTGCTGCTCAACAGGTCTACAAGCTGCTGCTAAAGCCAGTAGAGGCTGAACTGGCAGCAAGTGGTGTGAAAACTCTGGTGTTTGTACCGGATGGGTTACTTCGCAGTTTGCCAATGGCAGCCCTCCATGATGAACAGCAATATTTGATTGAAAAGTACAGTGTGGTGCTCACGCCCGGATTGCAATTGCTGCAACCGCGATCGCTGCAACGATCGCGGCTACAAGGACTCCTGGCAGGCTTGAGTCAAGCGCGTGAAGGCTTTGCGGCATTGCCCAATGTAGCAGTTGAAATGCAGCAAATTAAAGCCGAAATTCCCGCTCAGATGTTGCTGGATCAGTCCTTCACCCGCCAATCGCTGCAAGCTCAGATTGATTCCAATGCTTCATCCATTGTGCATCTGGCAACGCACGGTCAGTTTAGTTCGCAGGCTGATGACACCTTTGTTTTGTCCTGGGATGGGCGCATCAACGTCAAACAATTGGATCAACTGCTTCGTTCCAGGGAGGGCAAGCTTAACCCGATCGAACTGCTGGTACTGAGCGCGTGCCAGACCGCAACTGGCGATAAACGCGCAGCGTTGGGCATGGCAGGGGTAGCGGTGCGATCGGGGGCGCGCAGTACGCTTGCCTCGCTGTGGTCGGTCAGCGATCGTTCCACAGCATTGCTCATGATCGAGTTTTACCGGGAGTTAGGCAAGCCTGGAGTGACGAAAGCGGAGGCGTTGCGTCGTGCTCAGGTCGCTTTATTACATCAAGACGATTACACTTCTCCTTATTACTGGGCACCATTTGTTCTATTAGGAAATTGGTTGTAAAAAACGTTATGGCTGACCTTAAAGTGCTTCTAAGCAGCATTCCCATCAGCATCGCTCTGGGTTTAGAACTGGCGATCGTGCCTGGGACAGCTTCGCCAGCAATATTCCAACAAAGATTCCCCTTAGTCCCCCTTTTTAAGGGGGAAACAGAGCCACTCTTACCCTCCCTTTTTAAGGGGGGATGGGGGGATCGAATGGAGAGACAACTTGCACAAAGCAATCCCCCGCCACCCCCGACGAATCCGGGTAGCTCCTCCGCTGGGGGACGGCGTGATCCAACCAACTGCCCTCAAGATGTGGGAGTAACAACCAGCCCCTTACTCACTGCCCTTAGCCCCATGACAAAACCAGGACTCACAGTGGCAGAGCGTCCGACCTTTCTCGTCTATGTGCCCAAAACCAGTGCAAAGAATGCAGAGTTTAGCCTTCGCAGCCGGATGGGTCAAGGGATTTATCGCACCATGATTGCCCTGTCCGCGACTCCCAAACTCATCAGCATTACCCTGCCCGCGCAAACACCCCCGTTAGCGGTGGATCAGTCCTATACCTGGGCGTTTGCCATCATTTGCAACCTGAACGATCGCCTGGACGATCGCTTTGTCACAGGCATGGTGCAACGCCTTGCGATTGATTCGGGTCGTCTACGTCAAATCCAGCAGGCATCACTCAAGGAACAGCTAGTGCTCTATCAGCAAGTGAATGCCTGGTACGATGCCCTCGCCCTTCTGTTTCAGCTAAAACGTAGTCAACCGAATGACTCAACCGCCAACACCGCTTGGCGCGAACTGCTGCAAGCAGGAGGAGTGGATCCCATGATTGATAGCAACCCAGAGACTACAAACCCACGTTGAGCGATCGCATTTATTCCATGTGGACAACTTTAAAGCAGCAGCTTTGGCGATGGCGTGGCGTTTTAATTACCGTTCCGAGCATTGCCGGAGGTTTGCTGCTGCTGCGTTTTACAGGCGCACTACAACTGATGGAGCTAGTGGCGCTGGATCAGATGTTTCGCCTTCGTCCCGTTGAAGCCGTTGATGATCGCATTGTCCTCATCACGATCGATGAGTCAGATATCAAACAGCTTGGGCAATGGCCCATGTCTGATGCAGCGCTAGCTCGCGTCATCACTACGCTCAAACAACAGCAGCCCAGAGTCATTGGTCTGGATATTTTTCGCGATCTACCCGTTGAACCGGGACATCAGGCATTGGTCAACGTTTTCACGACCACACCAAACTTAATTGGCATTGAGAATGTGATTAAAGCAGCGAACGGTGAAGTCGTTCAAGCCCCACCGCTCTTGAAGCAGCGTGATCAAGTCAGTGCCAGCGATCTGCTACTAGACAGGGATGGTCGGGTGCGTCGCAGCTTGTTGTATTTGAGGACTCAGGACAATCGCTCAATCTTCGCGCTGGGAGCACGCCTAGCGTTTTTGTACCTTGATCGACAAGGCATTCGCCGCCAACCCCTTAATGCTGATCAGACAAAATTTCGATTGGGTCGAGCCGTCTTTAAGCCATTGCAAACCAATACTGGTGGGTATGTGGGTCTTGATGCGGGTGGCTATCAAATTCTGTCTAACTTTCCCAGATTCCAGCAAGGGTTTCGCACGATCTCGCTGACGAATGTTTTGCAGGGTCAGTTGCCACGCGATCTGGTGCGCGATCGCATCGTCCTGATTGGGTTAACCGCAGAAAGTCTCAAAGACAAATTTTTTACTTCCTACACCACTGACTCTACTGCCGTACCTGCTGGTGTTGAAGTCCACGCGCTATTAACCAGTCAATTGTTGAGCGCTGCTTTAGATGGGCGACCACTACTGAACGTTTACCCGGAACCAATGGAATGGGTATGGCTGGTACTTTGGTCTGCGATCGGAGCCGTCATTGGTTGGACAGCCTCATCACCACGAAAAGCCTTAGTGAGAGTGATTCTCTTAGGCATCGCTCTTTGTGGCGGTGCCTATGGCTTCTTTCTGCTGGGCTGGTGGATCATGCTCATCCCACCGTTGCTGGCGCTACTGGGATCTGCCATCACCAGCCATGGCTATTTATTGTGGGAAAATCTGAAGGAGTATGCCCACACACTTGAACAAAAGGTCGAAGAGCGCACCCTGAACCTGGAACAGGAAATTGTTGAACGAAAACAGGCAGAAGAGACCTTAAGCCAGCAGAAACAGCTTCTCCAAACGATCGTGGATCACATTCCGGTAATGATTACGCTTTACGACGCCACGGGGCGCATTGAGTTTGTCAATCATCAGTTTGAGCAAATTTTGGGCTGGTCATCTGCCGATTTGCAGAATATTGACCTGGTCGCTGAATGTAGTTCCGATTCAGAACATCGGGAGCAGATTTTAGACCATATGTTAGCCGCCACTGGCACCTGGCTCGATCTAAAAATTAGAACCAAAGACGATCGCTTAGTAAACACCGCCTGGGCAAATGTTCAGCTTGATCATCGTCTATCTGTTGGAATCGGGCAGGACATTAGCGATCGCAAGCGGGCTGAAGAAGCCTCCCTGCTGGATGAACGCAACCGCATGGCACGCGAAATTCACGACATTCTCGCCCAGGCGTTTACGGGCATCTTGCTGCATGTGGGAGCCGCGATGGAAATTATGGTTAAAAAACCAGCCAAGGCAGAAACACACCTGGAAACCGTGGATGAGTTAGCGCGTTCTGGACTGGCAGAAGCGCGGCGATCGGTCGTTGCCTTGCGTCCCAAACTCCTGGAAGAAGGCGATTTGCCAAGTGCCCTCAAACGCCTGACCGCTCAAATGCAGGTGTCCAGCCAGACTCAGCTCACCTGTGAAATCGTTGGAGTCACCTACGCTTTATCACCCCACGTTGAGAACCATCTTTTGCGAATTGGGCAAGAAGCCCTCACTAACGCCATTAAGTACGCTCATGCTACAACCATTGACATCGAGTTAGTGTATGAGGAAACGCAGTGCCTTCTGCGAGTTAAAGATAATGGGCAAGGCTTTGATGTAACTCAGGTCTCTCTAGAGCGGGGCTTTGGTCTAATTGGCATGAGTGAACGGGCTGAGCGGATGCATGGTGAATTAATGATCCAAAGTCAGCCAGGCCAAGGTACAGAAATCATTGTGATAGTTGGGGCGTAGGGGTGTAGGGTGTGGGGTATGGGTAAATTGGAAAGCTATCGTGACTTAGAGGTTTGGAAAGTCTCAATGCAATTAGCACGAGCCGTATACCAAGCGACAGAAGCTATGCCGAAGCATGAGATCTATGGCTTAACGTCTCAGATTCGCAAAGCTAGTGTATCTGCAAATATTGCTGAAGGCTATGGGCGGCATCATCGTAAGGAATACCTCCAGTTCCTCGGCATTGCTAATGGTAGCTTTAAAGAACTGGAGACGCTGCTTCTCCTCGCTAATGGTTTGACTTACATTGGTAACATTACCGAACTGATGCGTTTGTGTGAAAGTGCAGGACGCTTACTCAATCGCCTTCGTCAAAATCTTCAAGGGTTGTAGATCGCAATAAGATTTGCTACACCCTACACCTTACACCCCACACTCTACCTAACCCCAATGTCTACATCCCATACTCAGATTCGAGTGCTCATTGTGGATGATCATCTGATCGTTCAGGAAGGGATCGCTGCCATCATCAATGAAGAAGAGGATATGACGGTGATTGGTCGCGCAAAGAATGGGATCGAGGCGATCGAGTTGTTTCGTCAGCTACAGCCTGATGTAACTTTGATGGATTTGCGGATGCCCGAAATGGGAGGAGTGGAAGCCATCACGGCGCTTTGTGCTGAATTTAACACGGCTCGCACGATTGTCTTAACCACTTATGACGGCGATGAGGACATCTATCGAGGGTTACGAGCAGGTGCAAAAGGCTATTTACTCAAAGACTCTAAACCCAGTGAACTGCGCACAGCCATTCGTACCGTTTATAGCGGTCAGCAGTACATTCCATCACACGTTGGCGCTAAGTTAGTCGAGCGGATGAACAATCCCGAATTAACCGATCGCGAATTAGAAGTCTTGCAATTAGTCGCTCAGGGCATGAGTAATTTAGAAATTGGTGTTGCCTTAACAATTACTGAAAGCACCGTTAAGTCGAATATCAACCGCATTTTAAGCAAGCTGGGAGCGAAAGACCGCACCCAAGCAACCATTATTGCAATGAAACGGGGGCTTACCAGCTCTTAAATCTGTCACATCCAACTTAGAGTTGATTGAGTTTATAAACTTAAGTTGGAATCAAATCCCATACTTTGGATCAATCAATTTGTAATCGATGGGTTACGCAAATGATAGCCCTGGAGTGGACGACAAAGTCGAGTGTATCTTCTAAAGTAAGGCCATACAAACGGTTATAGCGTGACAGCAAAGATGATGGAAACCAATAAAGGGTTACCATTTCTGATGACTAAACATTGTGGAGCTGCAAATGAAACTCATCTCTGTCAATGTCGGGCTTCCGCGTGAAGTGACTTGGAAAGGGAAAACGGTAAGCACAGGTATTTTCAAAGAGCCAGTCGGCGATCGTGTTATGGTGCGATCGCTCAACTTAGACGGGGATGGACAGGCTGATTTAACCGTTCATGGTGGTTTAGAAAAAGCCGTCTATGTCTATCCATTCGAGCATTACGACTATTGGCGCGGTGAATTGCCTGACGCTGAGTTGACGATGGGTAATTTTGGTGAAAATTTCACCACTACTGGGCTGAAAGAAGAGGACTTGAATATCGGCGATCGCTTTGCGATTGGTAATGTGCAATTGATGGTGACCCAACCGCGCATGCCCTGCTATAAGCTCGGCATTCGGTTTGGGCGACCGGATATGGTGAAACGTTTTCTTGCGAGTCGTCGCACTGGTTTTTACTTCTCCGTTTTGCAAGAAGGTGAAGTCGAGGTCGGAGACACTCTAGAGTTGGTCAGCCGAGACGAGAACAACATCACAGTTGCTGATATTACTCAACTGTATACCCGTGAGCAGACCGATCCAGCGCTACTTCACCGCGCGGCTCACCTGGAAGCGTTACCCGAAAGTTGGCGCAATTACTTCCAGGAGCAAGGTCGCCGTCAGGATGTGAGGTAAATTAACTTACCTTAAACTGCCATCATTCGCTCTTTATAACTTTATAACCCTACAAGGAGTAAGCTCATGACTACAGTCCGTACAGTTTCGATCGACGGTTTGAATATCTTCTACCGTGAAGCGGGTTCTCGTGATAATCCAACGATTCTACTTCTGCACGGCTTTCCGACCTCCTCCCATATGTTTCGCAATCTCATCCCTGCGCTTGCGGATAAATTCCATCTGATTGCCCCGGATTATCCCGGCTACGGAAACAGTTCCATGCCAACTGTGAATGAATTTGACTACACGTTTGATCATCTGGCTGAGATCATGGAGAAGTTTATTACCGCGATCGATCTCAAAAAATATAGCCTTTATGTGATGGATTATGGTGCGCCGATTGGCTATCGGCTTGCAGCGAAACACCCAGAACGAGTGCAAGCACTGATTGTGCAGAATGGCAATGCTTACGAAGAAGGTCTGCGCGAATTCTGGGAGCCGATCAAGGCTTACTGGCAGGAGCGATCGCCTGAGAATGTTGCCAAGCTTGAATACCTTGTCACGCTGGAGGCAACAAAGTGGCAATATACTAACGGCGTTCGCAACCTGGAAGCAATTAGCCCCGATACCTGGACGATGGATCAAAATTTTCTCGATCGCCCCGGTAACGGTGAAATTCAATTAGCGCTGCTGTATAGCTATGGCACGAATCCACCGTTATATCCCCAATGGCAGGAGTATTTCCGCAAATATCAACCGCCTACTTTGATTGTGTGGGGCAAGAACGACTATATCTTCCCTGCTGAGGGTGCCTATCCTTACAAGCGCGACCTGAAAGACGTTGAGTTCCATTTACTCGATACAGGACATTTTGCTTTAGAAGAAGATGGGGATGCGATCTCAGCCTATATCAGCCAATTTCTTATATCCCGGCTGCAACCCATCACTGCTTAATGAGAAAGGCTTAATGATTGTTCTGGCAGTCATTTGCGTAAAGAAGCCGCAGCATTAGCGTTCGGTCTCACATTGGCGTTTTTGAAACAGTATTTAGGGTAGTCGGTGATTGCCCTTTCTCGCTCGTTGTACATCAACAGGCATTGTCGAGTCAGCTAGCTTGGTAGTGCCAATTCAACAGATTGTTTACCATCAACCACCGAAGGAGAATATATGATCGCTCAAGTAACTTCGTCAGCAGTGAAAGTCTTGGAAGTTGCAGATGATCCGCGTCTTTCCAGAGAGGTAAAGGCATTTTTGAAATTGCTGAATGCAGGTGGTGTGCCTCTAGAAACATTACCACCACTCGAAGCACGTCAAGTTCTTGTAGATGCACAGGCTTCCGTTCCGGTAGATCTTTCAGGCATTGAAGAGTCTGAGAAGACGATTACCGCTGATGGGTATGCCATTACGCTCAATATTGTGCGACCGGAAGGAGTCAAAGGCACATTGCCTGTTTTCATCTTTATTCATGGTGGCGGTTGGGTACTGGGCGATTACCCAACCCACAAGCGTATGGTGCGCGATCTCGTTGTGCTTTCAGGGTTTGCAGGAGTTTTTGTCAACTACACGCGCACGCCAGATGCTCAATACCCCCAGGCAATCAATGAGATTTATGCCGCGACTAAATGGGTTGCAGAGTATGGTGAAGAGATTGGGGTGGATGGCAAAAATCTGGCAGTCGTTGGCAACAGTGTTGGTGGCAATATGACGGCAGTTACTGCTTTGCAGGCGAAAGCAAACGGAGGACCTCACATCAAGCTACAGATCATGATGTGGCCGATCGTAGACGCTAGTTTTGAAACAGAGTCGTATCACCAATTTGGTGAGAAGCGTTTTCTGACTACGCCATTAATGAAGTGGATGTATGACATGTACATCACTGATCCAGAAAAACGCCAAGATATCTACGCCTCGCCCTTACAAGCTACGGTTGAGCAATTGCAAGGCTTGCCTCCAGCGCTCATTCAGGTTGCAGAAAGCGATATTTTGCGTGATGGTGGCGAAGCGTATGGGCGCAAGCTGGATGAAGCTGGGGTGAAAGTAACCACCGTGCGCTACAACGGCATGATTCATGACTTTGGGCTGCTCAATGGTTTAGCCGAGGTTCCGGCAGTCCGTTCTCTGTTTGTGCAAGCCGCCGCTGAACTGAAGAAACATCTGCAATAGAAGATGACGCGGAGAAGGGAAGACGCGGTGAGCCAGAAGATTGAAAGAATTCCCGCGTCTTTGTGTCCCAGCGCTTCCGTGTCCATCTCTCCCCTATTACAGCGGTTTTCAAATGCATAAGCCACAGTGAGCGAACCAACCAAGGGCATCATCGCCGGAAATACAATCATTGATAATGCGAGTTAACGCTTGGTCAAGTGCTTCCCGAGTGCGCGCCTTGGCAGAGCGCAGCAGCAGCTTGAGCTTTGACCAGCACAACTCAATCGGCGAGAGGTCTGGTGAATAGGGAGGCAAAAATACCAGCTTGACTCCAGCCGCTTCCAGCGCCTCCCGAATCACCTGCGCATGATGCACCGGTAAGTTATCCATCAAGACAATGGCTCCCACCCACAGCTGCGGAATGAGAATCTCCTGAATATAGAACAAGAACACATCGGTATTGACACTGCCCACCACGCTGAAGCTGGCAATCAAGCCATCGAGACTCATCCCACCGATCAGGGAAATATTTTGCCCAGGATTACCAGGCGCTTCGCTGTCGTACAAGCGTGCACCTTTGGGAGCACGACCATACAGCCGCGTCAAACCCAAATGCATCCCGGTCTCATCAATAAACACCAAATTTCGTGGGTCAACGGTGAAGCTCCACAGGCGATGGGCAAACCGCGTGTTGAGTGACGATTAGATAGACCACCAAGACAATTACATAGACCGCTCCAGAGAACACGATGTAGTCGTGCATTAGAGTGAACAAAAGCCGGACTGAGAGAGCCGGACTAAGGCAAGTAACTCATC